>Ga0181583_10000020_pt1 | contig 81226 bp, 87 predicted proteins | sample 071ome_31_FD_132461 | JGI IMG/M metagenome (GOLD analysis project Ga0181583, IMG submission 132461) | Coastal salt marsh microbial communities from the Groves Creek Marsh, Skidaway Island, Georgia - 071405CT metaG (megahit assembly) | ecosystem: Environmental > Aquatic > Marine > Intertidal... | reverse complement strand
GGGTAGTTGAGTCGCACGCAACTCCAGCGGAATAAGGGCAAGTTTGTCATACAGCCTGCGTTTTTGCCGGATGCCCCAGGCTTCATAAAGAAAAAGGTCAATAGCACGCCACATGGCTACCCAACCGGTGATGAGAAAGCCTTCCTGTGCGATTAACCAAAGCAAGCCTCCCTGTGCCAGAGACGCGATGAACTGCTGCGCGCCAAGACAGAAAAGCAGGAACAGTAATCCAATCCCGAGATCACGTCGGCCCTGCTGATAGGAAAAACGTAAATCCTTACTGGTGATTTCTGAGCGGTAAGCAAAATAGTTATGAATCGCCTCAGAGAACAGGGTGGTTGTTTCAGCATTACACAGGGCAGGGGGCAGATAGAAAACCAGTTTAACAGGGGTGTCCAGATGGAATTCCCGGACCGAATCGATAATGTAATCCCGTGCTTCCTGATCGAGGTCCTTCTCCCGGAAAGGAGAAGGGTCCAGGGAATTAAACAGCTGCCGGATTTCGCCAAGCTTTATTTCGACAAGAAAAGTCTCCCCCTCCCGGCGATAATAGTTTTCCGGGTTTTTGGAAGCGTTTTTACCAAAACCAAACATGCAGAGGCGTGACCTTGCAGAAGCGGGTAAGCAGATGTGACAACGAATCTTACCATTCACAGGCGCGTGAAGAGCAGTGAAATTTTGCTTGCCATTGATAAAGCAGGGTCAGTAATAAGGTCGCAGTAGCATCACCTAAAGTAAAACCTCAATATCATCGGCTTTGCGCATGTAGTCGGGGAACGCTGCGACAACAGGATGACTACAGTGGACGAGGCCTAGGCTGTGCCGCGTTCCTTATTACAGCAGGCCTCGTGGAAGGGTGAAGTCATCGTAAAGGCATTGCATTCCTAGCGAATAGCTATATTCTGGTGAAACCTTCGTTTTGTCATTTATCTCTGATACCTGGCTAAGCGCCCAACTACTGAGGCCGCCAGATGTCAAAACCCCGCTTGTGCTACCAGACCATTGAAGTTGGAAAAACAGATATCCATCTGTGCACGCTGCGCAACAAACAAGAATTTCACGACCCCGATGGTATAGCTGAAAAGCTTGGTATATCTTCAGCAGCCTGGCCTATATTTGGCGTAATCTGGCCCTCAAGCATCGTGCTGGCACACTATATGCGCGACTATAACATCGGCTCGAAACGGGCACTGGAAATTGGCTGCGGAACCGCCCTTAGCAGCTTGCTGCTTAACAAGCAGCGTGCAGATATCACAGCAACTGACCTTCATCCGGAAGCCGAACTTTTCCTGAACAGAAATACCGAACTCAATGGAGACAGGCAGATTCCTTTCGAAAGAACCGGCTGGGCAGATAATGATGATAAGCTGGGACTGTTCGACCTGATAATCGGCAGTGATCTTTTGTATGAAGAAGAGCATATAGAGTTGCTTGCCGGCTTCATCCGTCACCATTCGAAACCGCAATGTGAAGTCATTATTGTGGATCCAGGGCGGGGCAGGAAAAACAAACTTGCCAAAAGTTTGGGGAAGATTGGATTCACATTCTCATTTTTTAATCCTGCGGATACGGCTTATCTCGACAGTGAGTTCAAAGGTCATATTCTAAAGTTTATCCGTAAGGGATAGGCAGTTAATGCCGAATTATGTGACATGACCGAAGCAAGCGGACCACCCAGCTTAACGGCAACATGCATGCCTTCTTATTCCAGCTATTTTCTAAACAGGGAGCTGAGCAGAAACAGGATGGCAGCACAGACAACAATGCTGGGACCACTGGGGGTATCGAGATAAAAAGAGGCAAGCAGTCCGCTGCATACGGCAAAGCAGCCGATCAGGCTGGCAGAGAGCGCCATTTTTTCAGGCGAGTTGGAAAAGCTTCGAGCACAGGCTGGTGGAATCACCATCAGCGAGGTTATCAACAAAATGCCGACTACGTGCATGCTTAGCGCAATAACGGTGGCTATCAGAAGCATCAGCAGCAGGCGGACTCTGGCTACTGGTAGGCCTTCCACCTGAGCCAGTTCCTGGTGCAGGGTAATGGTCAGCAGGCGGTTCCAGTTAAGCGTCAGCAGAGCCAGTGCAGCGACAACGCCAGTGGCAATCCATACCAGATCAAGATTACTAACCGTTAACAGGTCGCCAAACAGATAGGCCATCAAATTTATATTGGAGTCGGTAAAACTAAGCATTACCAGACCGAAAGCCAGGGAACTGTGAGCGAGAATCCCGAGGATGGTATCGGTGGCCAGATGATGTTTGCTTTCCATCTGCACCAGCAAAAGGGCAATAGCCAGACAGGCAAAGATCACGGCAAACTGTAGATTGATATCCAGCAACAGGCTGAACGAAATACCGAGCAGAGCAGAGTGTGCCAAGGTGTCACCAAAATAGGCCATGCGGCGCCACACCACAAAGCAGCCCAGCGGGCCAGCAATCAATGCCACCAGCAGGCCGGCAGCGAGTGCACGCAGGACAAAGTCAGCCATGCTCGTGACCCGAATGATCCTCATCGACGATTTCGCCACTGAGATCATGACTGTGATTATGATGGTGGGTATAGACGGCCAGCGCTTCGGCTTCCTGCTTGCCAAACAGCTCCAGATAGGCAGGGTCCTGACTGACCTGCTCCGGCAGGCCATGACAGCAAACATGCTGGTTCAGGCAGATGACCTCATCAGTGGCCGACATCACCAGGTGTAAATCGTGTGACACCATCAGCACCCCACAATGGTGCCTGTCACGAATGGCAGCAATCAGGGCATAGAGTTCTGCCTGTCCGGTGATATCGACGCCCTGCACGGGCTCATCCAGCACCAGTAATTCAGGATCCTGAATCAGCGCACGCGCCAGCAGTATACGTTGCAGTTCGCCACCGGAAAGCGAATGTATCTGTGCCTGTAGCAAATGGCTGGCGCTGAGCTCATCCAGCACGGATGCGATCCTTTCAGGCTGGGCACGCACCGCCAGCTGCAAAAATTTCTGAACCGATATTGGCATGCTGGCATCGATATGCATACGCTGTGGCATGTAGCCGATGCGCAGGTTATTGCGTCGTTCGACATGGCCCCTGGTCGGTTTCAGCAGCCCGAGGACAAGCTTGACCAGTGAGGTTTTTCCAGCGCCATTTGGGCCGATGAGGGTGACGATCTGGCCTTCTTTGATTTGCAGGCTGATGTCGTGCAGAATTTCACGCTCATCCAGCGTGAGCGATAGGTGATTAGCCAGCAAGAGTGTATCGGTCACAAATAATGTTCCGGTGAACGGTCAGAAAAAGCTTTTACCATCAGCCTGTGAAGGCCGGCGGCAAGTTTGCGCACAAGGCGAGGTAATATATCATAGTGGGCTTTCGTGGTTTAGCACCGGGTTATCATCTTGCGCCGTATTATCACTCTGCTCTTATTCCTGGGTCAGCTTTGCTGCTGGGCTTTCCCGGCTGCTGCACAAGTGCAGGTGGTCAGCAGCATCAAACCGCTGCAACTGATCGCGGCAGCAGTTACTGAGGGCATCTCATCTCCGGCGCTGGTGATTGGCCCGGGCCAGGATCCTCATCACCTCTCGCTGCGTCCTTCCGAACGCAGGACGCTGGCCACTGCGGATGTGCTGCTCTGGGTAGGTCCGCTACTGGAACAGGAGCTGTCTGACATCATTGAGAGCTCAGACGCTGAAGTGATTTCTTCCTTTGCGCTATTGCAGGCGGCTGGCCGGGATATGGGCGAGAACATTGATCCGCATATCTGGTTATCCACACAGCATGCCCGGCTGATTGCGCAGGTCCTGGCCCGGCGTCTGCAGGCGGTGGATGCGCCCAACCGGGCAGCCTATGCCAATAATCTCAATCGTTTTCTGCTGGCCATGGACGAGCTGGATGGCCAGATCAGCGAAAAACTCGAGGGCCTGCAGGAAAGTCCCTTCGCGGTCTACCACAATGCGTTCTGGTATTTTGAACAGCAGTTTGGCCTCAGCCATCTGGTCAGCGTGACGGACAATGAAGAGTTGCAACCAGGCGTGCGCAAAATACTGCAGATCAGGCAAGCGCTGGAAGAGGCGGGGGCAAACTGCCTGTTAATTCAGCCACAGCATAAGCCACAGGAGCTTGGCCAGCTGCTGGGTCGCTCCATGTACATGACAAGTATTGATGTGCTGGGCTACGACTACCCGGTGAGCAGCAGGGCCTATGCTGATTTCATGCGTGATCTGAGTGAGGCTCTTGCCGGGTGCCTCTCAGCATGAGTTCCCTGCCTGAAAAACCGCTGATTCTGATTGACGGCTCCTCCTATCTTTTTCGTGCCTATCATGCCCTGCCGCCATTGACGACCAGTTCAGGCCAGGCCACCGGAGCGGTGAAAGGAGTTATCAATATGGTGCGCAGCCTGATCAAGGAATATCCGGATTCGCCCATCGGCGTGGTTTTTGATGCCAAGGGCAAAACGTTTCGCAGCGACATATATAAAGAATACAAGGCACACCGTCCGCCCATGCCGGATGATCTGCGCAGCCAGATAGAACCGATTCATGAAATCATCAAGGCCATGGGTCTGCCGCTGCTTGTGGTGCCCGGTGTGGAAGCTGATGATGTGATCGGCACCCTGGCGCAACAGGCAAGCCAGACAAAACTGGATACTCTTATTTCCACCGGCGACAAGGACCTGGCACAACTGGTCAATGAGCATGTGACCCTGCTCAATACCATGACCCGTGAAGTGCTTGATCCACAAGGCGTAAAAGATAAGTTTGGCCTGGCGCCGGAACAGATCACCGATTACCTGGGCCTGATGGGCGACAAGTCAGACAACATTCCGGGAGTGCCCGGTGTTGGGCCTAAAACGGCAGTGAAATGGCTGGAAGAATACGGCACGGTTGAGGAGCTGATCAGCCGTGCCGATGAAATCAAGGGCAAGGCAGGTGAAAACCTGCGCGAGCATATTGAACAATTAAAACTGTCCCGCGAGCTGGCCACCATCAAACGGGATGTAGAACTGGATTACAAACCCCAGGACTTACAGCACAGTGAAGCAGACAAGGAAGCCCTGCTGGGCTGGTACAAGCGGCTGGAATTCAGAACCTGGATTCGCGAGCTGGAAGAAGAAGGCGTAAAGGCAGAGGCAATTGTACTGAAACATGATCCGGAGCCTGCAGCAGCAGCTGAAGCGATGAATGAAGGCGAAGCCTTTGCCCGCCCTGAAAAAACAGCTTACGTTTGCATCACCGAGCCTGGGGATCTCGACAGCTTTGTGGAGTCATTGAAGCAGGCCGGGCGGCTGGCTATTTCACTGGAAACCGATGGCTCGCATTACAAACAGGCTGCAATCATCGGGCTGTCCTTGTGCGCCGAAGTCGGCAAGGCAGTCTATATTCCTTTAGCCCATGAGACGGTAGCAGCCCAGCTAGAGGTGCATGAGGTTTTGCAAAAACTGCAGGCACTGCTGGAAGACCGGGCCCTGTTAAAGGCAGGCCATGACCTGAAATATATCTGTCACGTACTGGCCCGCTACGGCATTAGTATGGCCGGCCTTCGATTCGATACCATGCTGCAGTCCTATGTGCTGAATTCAGTTGCTCATAAACACACGCTGGACCGGCTAGCCTCGCATTACCTGCAGGAAGACAAATTGCTACTGGATGAGCTGCTTGGCAAAGGCCGCAACAAACTCAGCTATGCGCAACTCGAACTTGAACAGGCAAGAGACTATTCTGCGCAGAGTGCGGATTTTATTTTCCGTCTGCAGCAGGGACTGGAGATAAAACTGCAGCATACTGGCTTATTGGCCGATGTCTATCGCTACCGCGAGCTAGCTCTGATACCGGTCTTGCTGGGCATGGAAGACGAAGGCATTCGTGTCGACCTAGAAGAGCTTGCCAAGCAAAGTGAAGAGCTGGCCTTGCGTCTGGCTGAACTGGAGCAGGAAGCCTACAAGCTTGCCGGCGAAGAGTTCAACCTGGGCTCACCGGCCCAGCTGCAGAAAATATTTTATGAAAAACTTGAATACCCGGTACTCAGTAAAACCGCTAAGGGGCAGCCTTCGACGGCCGAACCCGTACTGCAGGAACTGGCGCTGGAATATCCCTTGCCCAAACTTCTCCTGGAATACCGCAGCTTGAGCAAGCTCAAGAGCACCTATACTGACAAGCTGCCCCTGGAAGTTAATGAACAAAGCGGCCGCATCCACAGCAATTTCCAACAGGCGGTAGCGGCTACCGGGCGCCTGTCTTCAAGCGAACCAAATTTACAGAACATTCCCATTCGTACCGAAGAAGGGCGGCGGGTAAGACAGGCCTTTATTCCCGGTGAGGGAAAGCTGCTTATGGCTGCCGATTATTCACAGGTGGAGCTGCGCATCATGGCACATCTGTCGGGTGACGAAGGTCTGCGCAAGGCCTTCAGGGAGGGGCTGGATGTGCATCGTGCCACAGCAGCTGAAATCTTCGGGGTCAAACTGGATGCCGTCCACAGCAGTCAACGGCGCAGTGCCAAGGCTATCAATTTCGGCCTGATCTACGGTATGTCGGCGTTTGGCCTGGCCAAGCAGCTGGGTATTGGTCGCCACGAGGCGCAGGAATATGTGGAGCGCTATTTCCACCGCTACCCGGGCGTGCGTGACTACATGGAGAATACCCGCCAGCGGGCCAATGAGCAGGGCTATGTGGAAACCCTGTTCGGGCGCAGACTCTATTTGCCGGATATTCACGCGCGTAACGGCATGCTGCGCAAGGCCGCCGAACGCACGGCGATTAACGCGCCAATGCAGGGGACGGCAGCCGATATCATCAAACAGGCCATGATTGATATTCAGCACTGGCTGGATGTGGCAAAACTTGATGCGGCACTCCTGCTGCAGGTACATGATGAACTTGTCTTCGAGGTTGCAGAGCAGGACCTGCAACTCTTAAGTGAGGGCGTTGAGTTCCGTATGGCTTCAGCGGCCGCACTGGAGGTTCCCCTGGTAGTCGATATTGGCTCCGGCGCCAACTGGGACCAGGCCCATTAGGGCCAAATTATCGGCAAATACCGGCCGTCGCTTATTGCGTCTGGCGCTTTCTACGTAACCTGAACCAGCAAAAGCCAGTACCGCCAGGGCTCTGTTCAGACTGTGTCATTGTTCTAGCAGTATAAATTTTTTAAAAACCTGAAAAACTTTGAAATTGTCGGAACTATTTTTTTGCGAGTCAGTCACACTTAACAGCGGGTTGGTTTTCTCCCCGATTTCCCAGCCCGCTAGAACGACCTAAAAAACTCCTGAATGAAGGAGCACGCCGGGCCCTAACTACTTTCTCCTGTGGTTAGGGCCCAATTTTTTGGGCAGGCGTCAATCCGGGTCTTGCGGAGACAGCCACTGATCCAGCTGCTTACGCAGCGTCTCAATTCCTTCTTCCTTGAGAGCTGAAAACAGCTGCAGGCTTATTAGATCCTGGTGTTCCTGCAATAATTTCTGAGCCTTGAGCAGGGCATTCCTGGCGGCACCGCGTTTTAGCTTGTCGGCCTTGGTCAGCAAAATGTGCAGGGGTAATTGCGCCTGCACAGCCCAGTCGATCATCATCAGATCGCTGTCCTTGAAAGCATGCCTGATATCCACCAGCAGAATGATGCCCTGCAGGGACTGACGCTGCTCCAGATAGCGGCTCAGTTCCTGTTGCCATTTGCGCTTCATGGCAGGCGGAACCTTGGCATAGCCGAAGCCCGGCAGGTCTACCAGATAACGTTTTTCGGCCACCTCAAAATAATTGAGCAGCTGGGTGCGACCGGGCGTTTTACTGGTGCGTGCCAGCTTGACTTGCCCGGTCAAGACATTGATGGCGCTGGATTTGCCAGCATTGGAGCGGCCAGTGAAGGCAACTTCCAGGGCCTCGTCCTCGGGACACTGTGCGAGAGTGCTAGCGCTAATCAGGAAACGGGTATCGGCGTAATTTAAGAAAGCGGACATATAAGCAGGAAAATCCCAGAGTTTTAAGCCTTTGCTTTATTCATCAAGAAGCTATGGGGTATAATCCACCCGCTTTTTTGAAGAGCGGATTGTATCACAGCCCCTTAATCATGCCTGCTAGCAGGCTTAACTGACAGACACAGTATCAAGACAATCAATGAGTATTAGCATGAACAGATTTATCCTTGCCTCGATGACGGCAATAGGAATGGTGTTGGGAATGAGCACAAGCGTAGTGGCGCAGGTCGGTGACGCGTCTGCTGGTGCACAGAAAATTATCGCCTGTAACGCCTGTCATGGTGAGAATGGCAATCAGATGCTGATCCCTGGCACTGCCAAGATCGGCGGCCAGCATGCGCAGTATCTGTACAAACAGCTGCAGGATATCAAAGCTGGCACCCGTGAAATTACCCTGATGGCAGGCCAGCTAACAAATTTTAATGATCAGGATCTGGCCGATATAGCTGCTTATTATGCTGCTCAGCCCGCGCCAGTTGGCGCAGCCCAGCCAGATGCGCTGGAACTGGGCCAGACCCTGTATCGCAGCGGCAACGCGGACCTGGGTGTTGCAGCTTGCACGGCCTGCCACTCTCCGACAGGAGCGGGAAATGCTGGCGCCTCTTATCCTGCCCTGAGTGGCCAGGACCCTGCCTATACTGAAACGCAGCTCCGCGCATTCAGGGACGGCACCCGCAACAATGACTTAGCTTCTGTCATGCGAGCAAATGTAGAGCGACTGACGGATGCTGAAATTCAAGCGCTTGCATCCTATGTGTCGGGTTTACGAGCGGCTGAATAAGGAAATATTTTGAAAAATTCAGGCCTGGTTCAGCCGGCCATGATAAAAAGGGTGTCATTGGGCGCCCTTTTTTGTATCTTAAGCCCCTAAATCAATAGTGTTCAGATAAATTGACATTGAATTTGGAGATTTGGAGAAAACGATGAAAACAGTAATGAAAACAGTTGCTCTGATGCTCGGCGTGATGGCGCTCAGTGCCAGTGTAAGTGCCCAGCCAGCTCGCTTTGTAGAAGGTACCCACTATGAGACCCTGGATCGCCCCGTTCGTACTGTCGACTCGAATAAAGTCGAAGTGGTTGAGGTCTTCTGGTACGGCTGTACCCACTGTTACTCCTTTGAGCCCCTGATTGAAAACTGGGAAGCTGGACTTCCTGATGATGTGGTTTTTGTTCGCAGCCCAGGCATGTGGAATGCCATGATGCAGATTCACGCCCAGATATATTTCGTTGCTGAAGAACTGGGGCTGGTTGAAGAAACCCACAGTGAAATTTTTGATGAAATTTTATTGCGAGGGAATCTGCTGAATTCTGAAGCCTCCATACGCGATTTTTTCATGGATAAAGGTGCCAGCCGTGCAGACTTTGATACGGCCTGGAATTCTTTTACGGTTAACTCCAAAGTGAATCGTGCGAATACCCTGATGCGTGACTATGGCGTACGCAGCACGCCCAACATGATCGTCAATGGAAAATACCGTATCGTTTCCAATCAGGCTGTTCCAACCCAGCAGGATATTCTGGAAGTTGTTGACTACCTGGTTGCCCAGGAACGCAATAGCATGGGCATGTAAGCAAGATCCATTACGCCTTAATCAAACGCCCATGATGGAAACCACATGGGCGTTTTTTTTGATACTTTTTGCATTGAGCGGAATCTGAATCCCGATGCCGGAAAAAATCATTTTGCTTGGTGCCACCGGTATGCTGGGGCGCCAGCTCATAGCCAGCAGGCCAGAAGATATTGAGCTGCATGCCTATACACACCGGGAGGTCAATATCTGCAGCCACAGTGACCTGGAAAGCGTCTTCCAGGCCGTGATGCCGACGACGATTATTAATGCTGCCGCATATACCCGCGTTGACGATGCCGAGGAGGAAGAGGCCATGGCATTTGCTGTTAATGCAGAAGCACCGGGCCTGATCGCATCCCTGAGCCCGCCGTCCAGCCGGATTGTGCATGTCTCTACCGACTTTGTGTTTGACGGGAAAAGCAGGCAGCCCTATAAACCTACCGACAAGACCTCACCCTTGAATGTATACGGCGCCAGCAAGTTAAGTGGAGAGCATAAACTGCTGACTCAAAGGCCCGACAGCCTGATTCTGAGAACTGCCTGGCTGTATGCCGCAAGGGGCCAAAACTTCGTCACCCGAATCCTTGAGCTCCTGCAGGAAAGACCCGTGCTGAAGGTGGTTGATGATCAGCGCGGGACGCCTACATCCGTTAACTCACTGGCAGAAGTAATCTGGCGCTTCGTAAACAGGCGGGAATTACAGGGGATTTATCACTGGAGTGATCAGGGCGAAGCAAGCTGGTATGAGTTTGCCTGCGAAATTCAGCAGCAAGCACAGGCGCTAGCGCTGCTGGATAAAATAATTCCCATCGAGGCAATTGCAACGGAGGCTTACCCGACGCCGGCAAGGCGACCGGCCTATTCTGTGCTGGACAAAGAGGAGACCTACCAGGCCATTCAATATCAGGGCAGGGCATGGCAGGATGAGCTGCACGAAATACTCGAGCAAGTGCCAGCAGGATATTGACTCTGGCATCCACCGGGAAATACTGTATAGAATTGTTTCAGAGGTATTAAGAAAAACGTGAAGATACTCGTCACCGGAGGAGCCGGCTTTATTGGCAGTGCGGTCATTCGTCATGTCCTTCAAAACAGCGAAGATGAAATCGTCAATGTCGACAAGCTGACCTATGCAGGCAATCTGAATTCCATTGAGCCGGTCTTGCCAACCCAGCGCTATACGTTTGTGCAGGCTGATATCTGCCAGGCTGCGGATATGCAAGCGATTTTCGACACGCACCAACCTGATGCCGTTATGCATCTGGCGGCAGAATCACATGTCGATCGCTCGATTGATGGTCCGGGAGAGTTCATTCTCACCAATATGCTCGGTACTTACACGCTACTGGAAGTTGCGCGTAGTTACTGGCAGGGGCTGAAAGGGGACAGGCAGGCAGATTTTGTTTTCCACCATGTGTCTACCGATGAAGTCTACGGCGACCTGGAAGGCAAGGATACATTGTTTACAGAGAATGCCGCTTATGACCCCAGCTCTCCCTATTCAGCTTCAAAAGCGGGTTCAGACCACCTGGTCAGAGCCTGGCATCGAACCTACGGCTTGCCGGTATTGATTACCAACTGTTCCAATAATTACGGACCATACCAGTTCCCGGAAAAACTGATTCCTCACATGATCCTGAATGCCCTGGAAGGCAAGACATTGCCGATTTATGGCGATGGCACCCAGATTCGGGATTGGCTTTATGTAGAAGACCATGCCAGAGCACTTTATCTGGTCATCCACAAGGGCCAAATCGGCGAGACCTATAATATCGGCGGACATAACGAGAAGCAGAATATTGAGGTAGTGAAGAAAATTTGTGAAGTACTGGAAGAGCTGGCACCGGACAATGCCTATGCCAAAGCAGCCGGCACAGGATTTGAGAAGCTTATTGAGTATGTCAAGGATCGCCCGGGACATGACAAACGCTATGCCATTGATGCCAGCAAGATAGAACGTGAACTTGGCTGGCGGCCACAGGAAAGTTTTTCCAGCGGCATCCAAAAAACCGTGGCCTGGTACCTGACAAACAGGGACTGGTGGAAGGCGGTTCTGGACGGCTCCTATAAACTGGAACGATTGGGAGACAGGACATCATGAAAGGCATCATACTGGCTGGTGGCAGCGGCTCCCGGCTGCATCCGATTACGCATTCGGTAAGCAAGCAGATACTGCCGATATATGACAAGCCCATGATTTATTATCCGCTGTCGACCTTAATGCTGGCGGGGATACGGGATATTCTGGTGATTTCGACACCGCGTGATTTACCGGCTTTTCAGCATCTGTTGGGCAGCGGTGAAGATTGGGGCTTGAACTTTTCCTATGCCGAGCAGCCATCGCCGGATGGCCTGGCTCAGGCTTTTATCATTGGTGAGCAGTTCATCGGTGATGATCGCGTGGCGCTGGTATTGGGCGATAACGTGTTTTATTCACATTCATTGGAGGAATCGCTGCAGCTGGCTGCATCCCGCGAAAAGGGGGCTACGGTCTTTGGTTACCATGTGAATAATCCCGGCGCCTATGGTGTCGTTGAATTTGCCGAGGACGGCAGGGTCATTTCAGTGGAAGAAAAACCCGCGAAGCCCAAGTCGAATTATGCAATTACTGGCCTGTATTTTTATGACAGACGGGTGGTCGAGATAGCCAAAAATATAAAACCCTCAGCGCGCGGCGAACTGGAAATTACCGATGTAAACCGTAACTATCTGGAGGCGGGCGAGCTGACGGTTGAAATTCTGGGACGTGGTGCTGCCTGGTTGGATACCGGGACCCACGATAATCTGCTGGCAGCCAGCAGCTTTGTACAGACGATTGAGCAGCGCCAGGGCCTGAAGGTGGCCTGCCCTGAAGAGATTGCCTACCGGATGGGCTATATCGATGCAGAACAGCTGGCAGCACTGGCCGTGCCACTGCAAAAAAGTGGTTATGGTGAGTATCTGGAACAGGTGCTCAACGAGCGACTTTTCAGATGAAAATCATTAGGACAGCATTGCCGGACGTGTTGCTTTTCGAGCCAGTGGTATTTGGAGATGAGCGTGGTTTCTTTATGGAAACCTTTCGCCAGAGCTGGCTGCAGGAGGCCGGGATCGATGCCAGTTTTGTGCAGGACAATCACAGCGCTTCCCGCCGGGGTGTATTACGCGGCCTGCATTATCAGCTCAACAAGCCCCAGGGCAAGCTGCTCAGGGTTATCAGCGGTGAGGTGTTTGATGTGGCCGTGGATTTACGGGAGCATTCACCCAGCTTTGGGCAGGCTGTTTGTGCAAGCCTTTCTGCTGATAACAAGCATATCATCTGGGTGCCGCCGGGGTTTGCCCACGGCTTCCTGGTGCTCAGTGAGAGAGCCGAGTTCGTGTATAAATGTACTGACTATTATCAGCCGCAAGATGAGCACAGCCTCTTGTGGAATGATCCTGCGCTTGCGATAGACTGGCCGCTGGATAAAACAGGCGAGCCGATACTCTCGGAAAAGGACAGGCTGGGGCTGCCTCTGGCAAAAGCCCCGCGCTATTCTGGTCATTAAAGTACCAGAACATCAAAAAGACAGGTATAATGCCGCCCCAAAATATTCTAGCAAGCGGCCGGCACTATCGGCCAAGTAACAGAGGTAATAACGTGATTAACAGGATTGCAATCCTTCTGACTGTTTCCATGCTGTCAATGTTCTCTGCACTGGCAGGTGCCCAAACCCTGAATGATGAAATTCGCAGCCGTCTGAGTCCAGCTGGCTCGGTCTGCCTGTTTGGTGACGAATGTGCCAGCGGCATGGCTGTACCAGGTCGTAGTGGCGGCCCGCGCGATGCAGAAACTGTTTATCAGACATTTTGCATGGCCTGTCATGCCACGGGTGTCAGTGAATCACCAATACTGGGCAATGCCGAAATGTGGGCTCCTCGCATCGACAAGGGCATTGAGGCGCTTTATCAGAGTTCCATCAATGGTTTGAATGTGATGCCCCCCAGAGGCACCTGTATCGACTGTTCAGATGAAGAGATACAGGCCGTTGTCGATTTCATGGTCGAACAGGCTCAGTAAGCCACTACCCTCCTCCAAACCGGCGAAGTCGATTCGCCGGTTTGCCAAAGCACTAAAACTCCACTATTAAATAAGCTATCGGAACTTTCATGGAAGGAAGTCGATGGCACTTGCTGTTGTTTACTCGCGTGCAAATATCGGGTTGGAAGCCCCCCTGGTATCGGTGGAAACACATATATCAAATGGACTGCCCAGTTTCTCGGTGGTCGGCCTGCCGGAAACCGCTGTAAAAGAAAGCAAGGAAAGAGTACGCAGTGCCATATTGAATTCCTTGCTGGAGTTTCCAGCCAAGCGTATTACGGTCAACCTGGCTCCAGCAGATTTGCCAAAAACTGGCGGCCGTTTTGATCTGGCCATCGCCATTGGCATTCTGGCAGCATCGGGACAACTGGATATCAGTCTGCTCAATCAAACGGTACTCATCGGCGAGCTGGCTTTGAGCGGCGAAGTGCGGGCAGTACCGGGAGTTTTATCTGGACTGATTGCCTGCCGGGATGAGGCACACGAGGCAATTATTCCGGCAGCAAATGAGAACGAGGCCAACTTGCTCGGCAGCGACGATATCCTCTTGTGTCAGCATTTGCTGGCACTGTGCGCCCATCTGCAAGGCGAACAAAGGCTTCCGAAAACCCGAAGAGCTGTGCCGGGTCCTGCGACTGAGCGACAAGGCCTGGAAGAGGTGGTTGGTCAGGAGCTGGCCAAGCGTGCCTTGTTGCTGGCTGCAGCCGGGGGGCATAATCTCTTGATGCGGGGTCCGCCGGGAACTGGCAAATCCATGCTGGCCGGTCGACTGCCGAGCCTGCTGCCCTTACTGGATGATCATGCGGCGCTGGAAACTGCAGCCATTAGGTCTTTGGCTGGCCTGAATGGCATCAGGGAAAACTACTATGAAGCTCCCTTTCGTGCTCCCCATCATACGGCTTCAGCCGTAGCCCTGGTCGGTGGGGGCAAGCAACTGAATGCCGGTGAAATCAGCCTGGCGCATCACGGCGTGCTGTTCCTCGACGAACTGCCAGAGTTCAGCCGTCATGTGCTGGAAGTGCTCAGAGAGCCGCTGGAAAGTGGCAGCATACAGATTTCCCGTGCAGCCTATCAGACACGCATGCCGGCATGCTTTCAGCTGATAGCAGCCATGAACCCCTGTCCCTGTGGATACCACGGAGACCGACATCATGAATGTCACTGTTCAATAGATCGCATACGGCATTACCAGCAGCGTATTTCCGGGCCCTTGCTGGATCGTATTGATATGCAGATAGAATTACAGGCACTGAGCAAAACTCAACGCAGGCTTTTGCTGGGGAATCGCAGGGTTAAAAGCAAAGGTGTTGATTTGCGTCAGGTGGTGGCTCAGGCGCAAAAACGACAGCGTGAAAGAGCGGGCAAACTGAATGCCCGCTTGGAACAAGGCGAACTGCTTGGCTCATGTCACTTGAGCGCTGCTTCAAAGCAATTGCTGGAGCAACTGATGGAGCGCCTTAGGCTGTCTGCTCGAGCCAGCTTCAGAGTGCTGAAGGTGGCCAGAACCATAGCGGATCTCAAAGGCGATAAAGCTGTCGACAGCAAGCATATTCTGGAAGCTGCAGCCTTCCGGCAATTTGAGGGGCAGGCTTAACGCTGAGCTTCAAGTTCCGCCAGCTTGGCCTCCAGTTCTGCCAGTTGCTGCTCCGTTCTTTGCAGGACTTTTAGCTGGGCATCAAACTCTTCACGGCTCACCAGGTTCAGTTTTGTGAAGCTGCCCTGCAAGAGGGAATAGAACTGCTTTTGGATATCTTCCTTGAGTGGTCCTAGTTCTGGTAGCTTCTCAACCAGACGCTGACTGAGCGTTTGCAGAAATTCTTTATCGATCATCGGCATGCCTTTAACAAGCGTATTTTATAAGCGTTTATTCTAGCATTTGCTGTGTGTCGGAATCGTTAGAATCATCGTTTTTTTCATTCAGGTAGCTTATACTCACAAGGCCCGCGAAAGTTATATAGGGTCATGTGAGGAGATCTAAAATGAAAATGATTACAGCCATAATTAAGCCCTTCAAGCTTGATGATGTCAGGGAAGCCTTGTCCGAAATTGGCGTACAGGGAATAACTGCAAGTGAAGTTAAAGGCTTTGGGCGTCAGAAAGGTCATACAGAGCTCTACCGTGGGGCGGAGTATGTTGTCGACTTTCTACCAAAAATCAGGCTGGAGATAGCTGCTGAAGATTCAGCAGTAGATCAGATTATTGAAGTGCTCAGCAAAGCGGCTTCCACAGGAAAAATAGGGGATGGCAAAATTTTTGTCAGCAACCTTGAACAGGCCATTCGTATTCGAACCGGAGAGTCCGGTCCAGACGCCCTTTAAGCAAAAATTTTCAAAACGAAAAATCCCCCCACTTCAGTTGCAGTGCACTAAGCGCTGCAATGGGGGCTGTTTCTGTGCGTAATATTCGTGTTCCCAACTGGACCGACTGAAACCCGGCCTCATCGGCCAGACTTAATTCAGATGGAGAGAAGCCGCCCTCCGGACCCAACAGCAGTGCAACCTCATCGGTGCTGTCTGGTAAAGTAGCAACCCGGGAGTCCTGAGGGTTGAAAATCAATTTGACCGGGCTGTTCTGAGCCAGACACCATTGAGTCAGAGCTTGGGGCTCCAGCAGGATAGGCAGCCGTGTTCTGCCGCTTTGTTCGCAGGCGCTGATACTGATCTGTTGCCAGTGCTGCAGCTTCTTTTGCAGGCGCTCCCCCTGCAGTTTTACTTCGCTATATTCGGTAAAAAGCGGGGCGATAAGGGTGACGCCGAGCTCTGTGCTTTTCTGAATGGCATAGTCCATACGTTCACCCCGTGAAAGTCCCAGGCCAAGTATCGTGCGTAAAGGAGATTCTCTGGAGATGGGTATTTCTGCACCAACAGCCAGGTTCACCTCATGCCTGCCAAGCTGTAGCAGGCGCGCAGCATACTCACGGCCCTTGCCGTTGAAAACAATAAGCTCAGTATTGGCTTTAAGCCTCAGCACCTTGCTGAGATAATGTGCCTGCTGGCCAGCCAGATTCAGCTGGCTTTCGGGAACAAGGTCCTGATCAATGAAAAGGCGAGGAATTCGCATCCGGCAAGCATACAGACAAGTTCCGAAACTGCAAGAGAAGTGAGAAACAATGAACAAACAGGCCAATAGAGCATTTGATATCGTCATCGTGGGTGGCGGCATGGTTGGCCTGGCAATGGCTGCCAGCCTCCTGAGGCAGCAAGCTGCCAAGCAGCTGCAGATTGCGCTGGTAGATGCGCAAAAGCCACAAAAGAAACATTACTCAAGGGATGAGGTTGGTAATTTTGATCCTCGTGTCTCAGCGCTTACAGCTAGAAGTCGGCAGCTGTTTGAGTCACTGGGTCTCTGGGAATCGCAAATGCAGGCAGCAGCTTGCCCTTATCAAGATATGTACGTCTGGGATGCAGAAGGTACCGGTCATATCGAGTTTTCTTGCCGAGAGGTGAATCAGCCTGAACTGGGGTTCATTGTGGAAAATAGCGTGATTGATCAGGCACTGAATTCCTCATTGGCTGGTCAGACTGGGCTGACGCAACTGCGTGGCGAGAGCGTCCGACATGTTGAAATTGGCCAGGACGGGCTCATGTTGACCCTTGGCAATGCCCAGCGCATAAAGACAAGTCTCTTGATTGCTGCCGATGGCGCCAATTCGACAATTCGCCAGCAAGCCGGATTCAACTGTCGAGAATGGGATTATGGGCAAAAGGCGATAGTGGCCACGGTTGCAACACAAAAGCCACATCAATACACAGCAGCACAGTGCTTTGGGCCGACAGGCCCGCTGGCCTTCCTGCCGCTTCTTGACGTGGATGCCTCCCAGCATTATTCATCCATTGTCTGGTCTTGTGATGTTGATGCCGCTGAGGCCTTGCTAGCGCTGGACGAAGAGGCATTTTGTAAACGGCTTGGAGCGGCTTTTGAAGATCGGCTAGGAGCTATTGAAAAACTCGGGACTCGTTACAGCTTCCCCCTTTGGCAGCGTCATGCTACTGACTATGTGCAAGATGGCTTGGCCCTGATCGGTGATGCGGCACATAGCATTCACCCGCTGGCAGGTCAGGGGGTAAACCTGGGACTGCAGGACGTGCAGGTGCTTTGCCAGGTCATTGTGAGGGCGCTGGAAAAGGGTGAGGATTTTGCATCAGAACAGGTGCTCAGCCGCTACCAGCGTCAGCGCAAGGGGGACAATCTGGGCATGATGGCGCTGATGGAAGTATTTAAACGCGGGTTTGGTAGCCGGGATCCGGGCCTCAGATTTTTGCGCAATACCGGACTGAGCCTGGTCGATAAGGCCGCCCCACTCAAGCGACAGCTGATGCAAAAAGCGATGGGCCTGTAAAGGTTTTTGCTTGCTATCACAAATGAGAATTATTATCATCTGATTCCCTTTTCTGGAGAATCACATGTTCAGGTCTATATGGCTGATTGCATTGCTTGCTTGCCTGTTGGCGGCATGCTCGCAAGACACGCAAAGGCCGCCAGCGCAGCTGACGGATACGCCCTCTGTGCCTGCATCGGTGGCGATGTCTGATGAAGCCCTTAGCGCTCCGGTCGTGGTTTATTCCTCGCGCCAGGAGTATCTGATCAAGCCGATGTTTGACCGTTTTACGGAGGAGACCGGCATTGAGGTTCAGTATCAGACTGGCGAGGAGGGTCCCCTGATTGCTCGCCTGCAGGCTGAAGGGGAGCGTACCTTTGCCGATGTTCTTTACACGGTAGATGCTGGCTTTTTATGGACGGCTGCCGACAGGGGACTGATGGCAGCCATTGATTCGGACATTCTGGCAGCCAATATTCCGCCTCATTTGCGTGACCCTCAGGGTCAATGGTTTGGCCTCTCGGTGCGAGCCCGTACCATCGTCTATGCCAAAGACCGGGTGGACCCAGCACAGCTTTCCAGCTATGAAGATCTGGCCTCCGAGCGCTGGCATGGACGCTTGTGCCTGCGCACCTCAAAAGAGGTCTACAACATGTCACTGGTTGCCACAATGATAGAAAGGCTTGGAGAAGAGAGGACACAGGCAATCGTGGAAGGCTGGGTAGCCAATCTGGCGGCGCCTGTTTTTAGTAGCGATAATCTGGTACTAGAGGCAATTGCCGCCGGCCAGTGCGATGTCGGGCTGGTTAATTCCTATTATCTGGGCAGGATGCTGGCGGATGATCCTGATTTTCCGGTTGGCCTGTACTGGGCGAATCAGCAGGACTCGGGTACTCACGTCAATATTTCTGGCGCAGGTGTCACTCGCTATGCGCATAACCCGGCAGGTGCCAAACGTCTGATCGAGTGGCTTTCAACGCAGGAGCCGCAGCAGATGTTTTCCGAGTTAAACCTGGAATATCCGGCCAACCCGGCAGTGGCGCCGGTGCCACTGGTTGCTCAATGGGGTGATTTTAAACAGGATGAAATCAATGTTGAGGCTGCCGGACGCCTGCAGTCCGCTGCAGTCATGCTCATGGACAGAGCCGATTACCGCTGAGTTCCCATGACTGCCTCAATTAGCAAGGCTATTGCAGCAAAGCGCAGTCCTGGTGGCTGGCCATGGAAAACGTTTTCCTACGCTGTCGCTGCCGTCGTGCTCTTGCCGATTCTTGTGATCTTTACGCAATGGGCCACGGTGGGCAATGGTGAACAGGAGATCTGGCAACACCTGTTTAATACCAAACTGGATCGCCTGCTGGGAAATACGTTGCTTCTGCTGGTGGGCGTGGGCATTGGCGTAAGCCTGTTGGGCGTCAGTCTGGCGTGGCTCTGCTCAGTCTGTGAATTTCCTGGTCGGCGCTTTTTTGAATGGGCGCTGATGCTGCCTCTGGCGATTCCCGGCTATGTCATGGCTTTTGTGTTTCTGGGCCTGCTCAACTATGCCGGGCCGGTGCAAAGCAGTTTGCGGTCCTGGTTTGGCAGTCAGGTCTATTTTCCCGATGTGCAGGGAGCCGGTGCGGTTATTATCGTGCTCACCCTAGTCCTGTATCCCTATGTCTATATGCTGGCGCGTAGTGCTTTTGTCGCGCAGGGCCGGCAACTGATGGATGCCGGCAGAATTCTTGGTCAAAGTTACTGGAAAGCCTTCTTTCGTCTGGCTGTGCCGGTTGCCAGACCGGCCATTGTCGCAGGCCTTGCGCTGGCTCTGATGGAAACTCTGGCGGATTTCGGCGCCGTATCCGTGTTTAACTTCGACACTTTTACAACCGCTATCTATGATGCCTGGTACGGACTGTTCAATCTCGCAGTTGCCGCACAACTTGCATCCCTGCTGCTGCTCTTTGTGGCAGTGGTGCTGGTGCTGGAACAAAAGGGGCGCGCCCAGGCACGCTATAGTCAAAAAAACAGTCAGCCAATGCGAGCCTATCGACTCACAGGAGGCAGAGCGTTTGCAGCCACCGGCTTTTGCCTGATGATCTTCCTGCTGGCTTTTATCTTGCCACTGATACAGTTGCTGCTCTGGTGTCTTGAGGTCATTGCTGAGGAATTGGACCGGCGATACTGGGGCTTTCTTTTCAATACGCTTGGCCTGGGGTTCATAGCGGCCTTAGCCACCACAGTTTTTGCCCTGGTGCTGGCCTACGTTAAGCGGCTGCCGGCAAAAAAAGCGGAAAAACGCTGGCAGAACCTGGTCATCAGAGTCTCAACACTGGGTTATGCTTTGCCGGGTTCGGTTCTGGCGGTTGGCATCATTCTCAGTTTTACCTATCTGGACCAGCTCATGATCCAGAGCGCACAAAGCCTGTTTAGCTGGAATATCAGGCCCTTTCTGGTAGGAAGCCTGTTCGCCCTGGTATTGGCCTACTGTACGAGGTTCATGGCTGTCGCTTTTGCGCCATTGGAAGCAGGCTTTGAACGCATCAACCCTAGTATTATCGAGGCGGCTAAAAGCCTGGGCGGTTCACCAGGTCGTCTCTTGCGTCAGGTCTACGTGCCCTTATTGCGACCAGGTCTGTTCACGGCGCTCATCATCGTTTTTGTGGATGTGATGAAGGAGATGCCGGCAACCTTGATCATGCGACCTTTCGGCTGGGACACACTGGCAGTCAGAATCTACCAGATGACGGCTGAAGGGCAGTGGGAGCGGGCTTCATTACCTTCTGTAACTTTAATTCTATTAGGGCTAATACCTGTATTCATGCTGATTCGCAGTGCCCGTCCTGCCAGTCTCAGGGTCTAAGCAGGGCCATATAAATCCTTGCAGGAAGCCCGCCTCTTACTTATGATGAGTCAATTCAAATAAGTGTTTTTCCTGTGTTTCCTGGCACCGGAAAACGATTAACCGAGGAAGGAAGAAGTGAGCGAAACCCCAGAAGATTTGTACTACACAAGCAGTCACGAGTGGCTGAAGTTGGATGATAACGCCGTGGCCACAGTTGGGATCAGTGATTTTGCCCAATCGGAGCTTGGGGATGTGGTTTATGTAGAATTGCCGGAAGCAGGTTCAATGGTCAATGCCAGAGATGAGGTCAGCGTCATTGAGTCGGTCAAGACAGCCTCAGATATCTATGCCCCGGTGAGTGGCGAGATTGTGGCAGTTAACGAAGAACTGGAAAACAGCCCTGAGTCCGTCAACACCAGCCCTTATGATGACGGCTGGTTGTTCAAGATTAAATTGAGCGATGAAAGTGAACTGGATGACCTGCTTTCGGCCGAAGCCTACACAGAAAGCTATGAAGCTTAGCTCAGGGCTGCTCGCTTTAATGGCAAGACGAATTAATACGGAAGCGCAATATTGTGATAGATCAAGATGGATTCAGGCCGAATGTTGGCATCATTATTTTCAATGATGAAGGCAAACTGCTGTGGGCCAAACGGGCCGGACAAAATGCCTGGCAGTTTCCCCAGGGGGGCATACAAAAACACGAAAGCCCTGAAGAGGCAGCCTTAAGAGAGCTTTATGAAGAGGTCGGTCTGTTTCCCGAGGATGTGGAAATCGTGGCCACAAGCAAAAGCTGGTTGCCTTACCGCCTGCCCCGGCAGTTTATCCGGCAAAATACCCAGCCGGTTTGTATCGGGCAAAAGCAAAAGTGGTTTTTATTCAAGTTGCTCAGTGATGCCAGCAACATTTGTTTTGATAGGACTGATAAGCCCGAGTTTGATCGTTGGTGCTGGATAAGTTACTGGAAGCCGCTGGAAAAAGTGATTCCATTCAAGCGCGATGTTTATACCCGTGCACTGAAGGAATTCCGCCAGCCAATGAACCAGGCGCTTGGCCAGTCTACTGCTGACAACAAGCGGACCTCTGCATCCGTATCTTAGATAGATAAGCCATATGTTAGATACCCTGCGCAGCATCATTCAGGAGGTGAATGGGGCAAAAGACCTTAACGCCAGCCTGGATATCATTACCCAGCGGGTACAGCGCGCTTTATCGACTCGGGTCTGTTCGGTTTATCTGCTTGACCAGAATCTCAACCGTTACGTGTTAATGGCATCCATTGGTCTGGACGAGGCTGCTGTCGGCAAGGTCAGCCTGGGTGCGGAAGAAGGCCTTGTCGGGCTGGTGGCACGACGTGCAGAACCGGTTAACCTGGATAATGCCAGTTCCCACCCCAATTACGTCTACCTGCCCGAAACCCGTGAGGAGCAGTTTGAGTCTTTTCTGGGGGTCCCCATTATTCACCACCAGCAGGTGCTCGGCGTTCTGGTTGTTCAGGAAACCGAAAAACGAATTTTCGATGCTGAGGAAGAGGCGTTCCTGATTACGCTGTCGGCGCAACTTGCCGGACTTATAGCCAATGCTGAGGCCAGGGGAGCTATTACCGGCTTCAGTCCTTCCGGCATAAAAACCATTGATGTGTCATTTGAAGGCCTGCCGGGGGCCCCCGGTGTTGCCATTGCTGAAGCTGTAGCGGTGTTTCCTCCGGCCGATTTGAGTGCAATTCCAAACCGGCCCTGCAAGGATATTAAGGCCGAGATTCGCTTCTTTAACGAATGTCTGGAATCCGTACGTATTGATATTGGCGAACTGAAAATGAAAATCAAGGGTCAGCTGCGGCCCGAAGAGCGCGAACTCTTCGATGCCTACCTGCATATGCTCAGTGATCAGGCGCTGGGTAATGAGGTGGTGGCCAAAATCAAAGAAGGTATCTGGGCTCAGGGGGCTCTGGCCAGTGTAGCCATGTCGCATGTAAAAAACCTTGAAATGATCGATGATGATTATCTGCGTGAACGTGCCACGGATATCAAGGATTTGTGTGGCAGGGTGCTGTTCTATCTGCAGGACAAGGAACAAAAAACCCGGGTCTATCCACAACGCTGCATTCTTGTCTGTGAAGAATTGTCAGCTGCCATGTTTGCCGAGGTGCCCAAGGAAAGCCTGGTAGGCATCGTGTCTGCCAAGGGTTCCGGACATTCCCATGTAGCCATTCTAGCGCGCGGTATGGGTATTCCAGCCGTGATGGGCGCCATCGACATTCCTTTCTCGGAATTTGATGGCAAGGAACTCATCATCGATGGCTACAATGGCAAGGTTTACAGCAATCCGTCTGATGAGCTGCGTGCCCGCTTCCAGGAAATAGTAAATGAGCAGGTCCAGCTGTCTGAAGAACTGGAAGCACTCAAGGACCTGCCCGCAGAGACGCTGGATAAAAAGCGTATCGAACTCTGGGTGAATACAGGGATTGTGACCGATTCAGCAACCGCAAAAATGCGCGGTGCGGAAGGGATCGGGCTGTTTCGTACCGAGGTGCCCTTTATTTTAAGAGACAGTTTCCCGACTGAACGTGAACAGACTGAAATTTATCGGCCACAGTTGGAAGCCCTGCATCCCTTACCGGTTACCATGAGAACGCTGGATATTGGAGGCGACAAGGCGCTGCCCTACTTTACCATCAAGGAAGAAAACCCCTTTATGGGCTGGCGCGGTATTCGGGTCAGCATGGACCATCCGGAAATTTTTATCTCTCAGGTCAGGGCCATGATGAAGGCCAGCCAGGGGCTGGATAATTTGCAGATCATGTTGCCGATGGTCAGCAATATGCGGCAGATTGATTATGCCATGCACCTGATAGACCGGGGTTATTCGGAATTGCTGGAAGAAGGCCTGAATATTCATAAACCGGATATAGGCGTCATGGTCGAAGTGCCTGCCATGGTCTACCAGATAAAAGCGCTGTCCAGTCGGGTAAATTTCATATCAGTTGGCACCAATGACTTGATTCAGTATTTGCTCGCGGTAGACCGTAACAATCCGCGGGTGGCCAGCCTTTTTTCTGCCTATGATCCACCGGTACTGCATGCGCTCAATGAGATTGCACGCGCCTCAGAAAAAGCCAGTTTACGTTATAGCGTCTGCGGGGAAATGGCCGGCGATCCGGGGGCTGCCATATTGCTGATGGCCATGGGCTATAAAGTTCTGTCGATGAACATCAATGCCCTTAGTCGGGTGAAGTCGGTTATCCGCAATATCAGCTTCCAGCAGGCTGAAGAACTGCTCTATCGCGCCTTGCAGGCAGAAGACAGCGAAACGGTTAAATCCATGATTGATATGGAGCTTTATAACGCCGGTGTCGAGCGTCTGCTGCGAACTGCCAGAGCCTGATTTTAAGCCCCCATTCAGCGCAAAAACCGTTATACTGCGGCGCAGTATGCTGCAATATCCTGATATAGATCCCGTTGCCATTGCGATAGGCCCGCTTGAGATTCACTGGTACGGCATCATGTACCTGATCGGGTTTGGTGGTGCCTGGCTGTTAGGCAAAAAAAGGGCGGCTGTAGCAGGGTCGGGCTGGAATGATGAGCAGATTAGCGACATGATTTTTTATGGCGCGCTGGGCGTGGTACTTGGCGGCCGTATTGGCTACATGCTCTTTTATAACCTGGGTGGCCTGCTGGAAAACCCGCTTTCCCTGTTTCTTGTCTGGCGTGGTGGAATGTCTTTCCATGGCGGCTTTCTCGGCGTACTGTTGGCCGCATTTCTGTTTGGCCGAAAGTATAAAAAAACTTTTATAGAAGTAATGGACTTTGTCGCTCCTCTGGTACCCATCGGGCTGGGCGCAGGGCGCCTGGGGAATTTTATAGGCGCTGAACTCTATGGTAGGGAGACCTCTGTTGCCTGGGCAATGGTCTTTCCAACAGACCCTGAAGGTTTGCTCAGGCATCCATCACAGCTGTATCAGGCTGGCCTTGAAGGATTGACCCTCTTCATCATCCTCTGGCTTTATTCTTCCAGGCCGCGACCGGCTTTTGCGGTTAGCGGTCTTTTTTGTTTTTGTTATGGCCTCTTTCGTTTTTTTGTAGAGTTTTACCGGCAGCCGGATGCCGCGATCAATTTTGTCGCGTTCGACTGGATGACAATGGGACAGCTACTGTCTGCGCCGATGATACTGATTGGCGGGGCAATACTCTTTCTGGCTTATACTAAACACTTTTTTGACAGGGCAAAGGCATGAAGCAATATCTCGATATGTTGCAACGGGTTCTGGATGAAGGAACACAAAAAACGGATCGAACCGGCACCGGCACGCTATCCGTTTTTGGTCATCAGATGCGCTTTGATCTGGCAGAGGGGTTTCCCTTGGTGACTACCAAGAAACTGCATCTGCGCTCTATCATTATCGAGCTCTTGTGGTTTTTAAAGGGTGATACCAATATCAAATATTTGCAAGATAACGGCGTCAGTATCTGGGATGAATGGGCAGATGAAAATGGTGACCTTGGGCCGGTCTATGGCCGACAGTGGCGTGCCTGGCCTGGCAGGGACGGCACTACGGTCGATCAGATCAGCAATGTGTTGAACAGCATCAAAAACAATCCTGATTCACGCCGTCATATGGTGGTTGCCTACAATCCGACATTCGTCGACGAAATGGCCTTGCCTCCCTGCCACTCCCTTTTCCAGTTTTACGTAGCCGACGGCAAGCTGTCCTGCCAGCTCTATCAACGCTCTGCAGACACCTTTCTGGGGGTGCCATTCAACATTGCATCCTATGCACTGCTCACACACTTGATAGCACAACAGTGTGATCTTGAAGTCGGTGATTTTGTCTGGAGTGGAGGCGATGTACATATATATTCCAATCACATGGACCAGGTGAAAGAGCAGCTGAGTCGCAAACCTTTTCCATTGCCAGAATTAAAAATTAACAGAAAACCGGCTTCACTCTATGACTATGCCTATGAAGATTTCGAGATAGTTAATTATCAGTGCCATCCGCATATCAAAGCGCCGGTAGCGGTGTAATGAAACTGGCTTTAATTGTCGCCATGGCGCAAAACCGGGTCATCGGCATCAACAATAATTTACCCTGGCACCTGAGTGAGGATCTGAAGTATTTCAAACGCGTCACCATGGGAAAACCCATCATAATGGGACGCAAGACCTATGAGTCAATCGGTCGACCTTTGCCTGGGCGAACTAACATTGTGGTTACCCGTAATCCCGCTTATCAGGCTGAAGGCATCAAGGTCGTTCATTCACTGGAGGCGGCGAAAGAGCTGGCCGAAAGTATTTGCTTTATAGATGGCGTGGATGAAGCCATGGTCATAGGTGGTGCGGAGCTTTATCAGCAGGCTCTGCTGCAGGCACAAAGGATGTATTTAACCCAGGTACACGCCGAGGTGCAGGGTGATGCTTTTTTTCCTAAGTTTGACCAGCAACAGTGGCAGACAATTGCCCGTGAAGATTTCAAGGCGCTGGAGCCAAATCCTTACGATTACAGTTTTATCGTGCTGGAAAAAGTGGATCAAGCCCGATAGAGGGTATAGATTCCGATCAGGATAAAACCGGTGCCTGCGATATAGTGCAGATATTTCGTGTTGATCAGATTGGCAAGCAGACTGCCTGCCAGCACGCCGATGGCCGAGGCAATAATCAGCGCCACCGATGCGGCAAAAAATACCGTGACTTTATTTACTTCACGATCGGCGGCAAACAGCATGGTAGCTAGTTGGGTTTTATCACCCAGTTCAGCGATTAGCACCGTCAAAAAAACAGTAAGAAATATTTTCCAGTCCATGTTATTTGGACAACTGGTCTACATTCCGAACCGCGCCTTTATCCGCGCTGGTGGTCAAAGCAGCATAGGCTTTTAATGCTGAAGTCACTTTGCGGGTTCTTTGTTCCAGCGGCTTCCAGGCATTCTTACCTTTAGCGAGCATGTCTTCACGTCTTTTCAGTAGTTCTTCATCAGAGATAGCCAGCTCGATACGGCGCTTGGGTATATCAATATTGATGATGTCTCCCTCATTGACCAGGGCAATGTCTCCACCTTCCGCAGCTTCCGGTGAGACATGGCCGATGGAAAGCCCAGACGTGCCACCGGAAAAACGGCCATCAGTCAGCAGCGCGCACTGCTTGCCAAGCCCTTTGGATTTCATATAGGAGGTGGGGTAGAGCATTTCCTGCATGCCGGGTCCGCCTTTCGGGCCCTCATAACGAATCAGCACGATATCGCCGGCAACAATTTTATCGGCGAGTATGGCTTTGACGGCGGAGTCCTGGCTTTCAAAGATACGGGCTGGGCCAGAAAAAGTCAGAATGCTGTCATCAACGCCAGCGGTTTTGACGATACAGCCATTTCGCGCAATATTGCCGAACAGAACGGCCAGTCCGCCTTCCTGCGAATAAGCGTATTCAATGTCGCGAATACAACCCTTTTGCCGGTCAGTATCCAGCGTATCCCAGCGTGTGGACTGACTGAAGGCTGTCTGGGTAGGAATACCGGCCGGGCCAGCGCGATAGAATTCCTGCACGTCTTCAGCAGGATTGTTGGAGATATCCCAGGTTTCCAGTGCTGCCTTGATAGACGGGCTGTGTACAGTAGGGATATCGCTGTTAAGCAAACCAGCGCGTTCCAGTGAGCCCAGAATGGCCATGATACCGCCAGCTCGGTGCACGTCTTCCATGTGGTAAAGATTGGTGGACGGCGCAACTTTACATAACTGAGGAACCTTGCGTGAAAGGCGGTCAATATCATTCAGGGTAAAAGCCAGTTCAGCTTCCTGGGCGGCTGCCAGCAGGTGCAAAATAGTATTGGTAGAACCACCCATGGCAATATCCAGACTCATGGCATTTTCAAAGGCCTTGAAGTTAGCGATTTCACGTGGCAGCACCGAGGTATCATCGGCTTCATAATAACGCTTGGCTAGATCAACAATCAGCTGACCTGCCTGCAGGAAGAGCTTTTCACGGTCAGCATGGGTGGCCAGAGTTGAGCCGTTTCCGGGCAGAGCAAGGCCCAGCGCTTCAGTCAGGCAGTTCATAGAATTGGCGGTAAACATACCCGAGCAGGAGCCACAAGTAGGGCAGGCTGAACGTTCGTACTCCAGTGCATCTGCATCGCTGACCCTGTCATCAGCAGCTGCGACCATCGCATCAATCAGGTCCAGTTTGACCACTTCTCCGGCCAATTTGGTTTTGCCGGCTTCCATGGGGCCACCAGAAACGAAAATCACCGGAATATTCAGGCGTAATGCCGCCATTAACATGCCCGGTGTGATTTTGTCACAGTTGGAAATACAGACCATGGCATCGGCACAATGGGCATTGACCATGTATTCGATGGAGTCGGCAATAATTTCTCGTGAGGGCAGGCTGTAGAGCATGCCATCATGTCCCATGGCTATACCGTCATCCACAGCAATGGTATTGAATTCCTTGGCAACGCCGCCGGCTTTTTCAATTTCACGCGCGACCAGTTGGCCCAGGTCTTTGAGGTGAACGTGCCCAGGAACAAACTGGGTGAATGAATTCGCAATGGCAATGATCGGTTTATCAAAATCATCATCCTTCATGCCGGTTGCACGCCACAAAGCACGTGCGCCCGCCATGTTGCGACCCTTGGTGGACGTGTGTGAACGATATTTAGCCATAAATCTTCTCGCTTTGTTGAAACTGCTGAGCTTGCCTGAGTTGTGCTCGTGATACTTTTAAGATGTTTCTTTTAAATTTGTTGCTGATTCACATGAGACCTGGCTGTTACATATACACTATCTTGCTTGGCCTCACTACTTTGTCCGCCCTAGCTTTTATGTCTCGTCTTAACGATTTAAAGCGTCCATTCAACAGGTGTCAATTAAATGAAAATATTACAGGTTTTTTTCCAGGACCTTTGAGTTGCGCTGATAGTTGTACAGGCTCTTCTTTTCAAGCGGCAGCGTGTCTACCGAGCCTTCGGTAAAACCCTTTTCCAGAAACCAATGCGGTGACTTGGTTGTCAGCACAAACAGTTTCTTGACATTTTGGTCGATGGCCAGCTGCTCAATGTGTTCGAAAATAGCCTGACCGTATTTGTTGTTGCGGTATTCATCCCGTGTAGCTACGCAGGCAAGCTCAGCGGTGTGATCGTCATGTAAAAACAGCGCGGCACAAGCGATGATCATGCCTTCGCGCTCAATCACCATAAAATGACTGATTTCGGCCTCGAGTTTTTCACGAGAGCGGTGGACCAGAATTCCTTGCTGCTCGAGCGGGTCTATCAAATCCATGATGCCACCAATATCCAGAATCGTTGCTGGCCTGATTTCCTCATAGAGGTCTTTGGTAATCAGGGTGCCGATGCCGTCACGGGTGAATAATTCTGTTAACAGTGCGCCGTCTTCTACATAGGAAATGACTTGCGATCGTTTAACCCCCGAGCGGCAAGCGCGAACACTCAACTCAAGGTTTTTCAGGGCTTCTCCCAAACCGCCGGATTTGATTTTTTCGTTAATCAGTTTTTGTGCCTGCTCGGCATTGAGTTTATTTATAGGAACGCCTTCCTTATCCAGGATGCCGGCTTCATGGCTGTAAATCAGTAGCTTGTCAGCCTGTAGTGCTATAGCTGTTTCTGCGGCAATTTCTTCAGCGGTCAGGTTGAAGACTTCTCCGGTTGCTGAATAACCCAGATTGGAGAGCAGTACGATATTATTGTTTGCCAGTTGAGCAAGGATGGCGGCACCGTCGACTTTGCGAATTTCGCCGGTATGCGCATAGTCGATTCCGTTTTGGACCCCATAGGGTTTGGCAACGACAAAATTGCCGCTACAGATATTGATATCTGCACCGTGCATGGGCGAGTTGACCAAACCCATGGAGAACAGGGCTTCAATATCAATACGCATCTGGCCAACCACCTGTTTGATATGTCCCAGGCTATCAACATCGGTGACTCTGAGCTGCCTATGAAGTTTGCCATATGGCTCTTCCTGCAGATCCGCTTTCAGGCCAGCCGCCTTGAGTGCGGCATCAATCTGCGGACGGGCACCATGTACCAGCACCAGTTTCACACCGAGACTGTTTAACAGCGTGATGTCATGCGCAATGTTATGGAAATTTTCATGCGCGATGGCTTCACCAGGCAATAGCATGACGAAAATCTTGCCCCTATATGCATTGATATAGGGGGAAGAATGTCTGAACCAGGACACATACTGTTTTGTGTCTCTTGCCACGTTTGCCACTCTCTTGTTTACTAAATCTGGAAAAGGGCGGCTATTCTACAGGAAAACAAAGAAAATTCTCCAATATTTCTATGGGCGGGCAGAAGCAAGCTGTTGAAAAAACATAATATTTACAGGCAGTAGTTCCGCACCAGAGACTGAATGATCTTGATAGCCGGCTGTACCTGGTCGAGGGCCATGTATTCATCGGGTTGATGTGCCATATCGATGGAGCCGGGCCCCAGCACAATGGTATCCATGCCCAGCTTCTGCAGAAAAGGGGCTTCAGTGCCAAAGGCTGCCGTTGTAGCCTGATAGCCGGTGAGTTTTTCAGCGACTTTGAGCAGCTCGCTGTCGGTGTTTTCAAAGGCCTCAACCCCGGGAAACAGGGTCTGCAGAGAAATGTCGGTCTGATGTTTACGGGCAATGGGCTCAATAAATTCTGTTATGGCCTGTCGCACAGAGTCATTTGCCATGCCCGGCAAAAGACGAACATCAAATTCCAGTGAGCAATGACCACAGATCCGGTTCGGATTGTCGCCGCCATGTATTGCCCCGAGGTTCAGAGTGGGTACTTCAACAGCAAAATGAGGATTATGATACTTGGCCTGCAGTTGCTGACGAAAAGTCAGCAGGGTGGCGATAATCTCATGCATCGCTTCGAGGGCATTATTTCCCAACGCCGGATTGGAAGAATGTCCGCTTTTACCCTGAACACGAATCGTCTCCATCATGACGCTTTTATGCATGTTGATGGGCTGCAGTCCGGTTGGTTCGCCAATGAGCGCGTAGCGCGCCTTGGGACGCCCCAGCTTGGCAAGTGTACGTGCTCCGTTCATGGAGCTTTCTTCATCACAGGTAGCCAGAATAATAAGAGGCTGTTTCAATGCGCTGCTATCTTTTAGCAGTGGCGCAATGGCGGCATGAACAATGGCGAAAAACCCTTTCATGTCGGTGGCGCCCAGGCCATAGAGCCGATTATCTTTTTCAGTGAGCCGAAGTGGATTGAACTGCCAGAGCGCTTCATCGAAAGGAACGGTATCCGTGTGTCCTGCCAGAACCAGCCCCCCCGGGCCACTGCCCAGCGTTGCAATCAGGTTGGCCTTTTTTGGTTGCTCTGCGACGCTGATTTCTTCACAGTGGAAGCCGAGTTCTTGAAATACCTCAGCCAATAAATGGATAAGGGGCAAGTTGGAATGATCCAGTGCAGGGTTGGCAGAACTAACGCTGGGGACTTGCAACAAGAGGTCAAATAATCGAATAAACCCGGTGTCTCCCTGAAAGGCGTGGCGGCTCATCAGGTCTAGACCGGCTTGTCGATGACTGCACCGGTAAAGCGCGATATGCAGGTCAGTTTTTTGTCGCTGTTGTAAATTTTTATTTCCCAGATCATGGTTGAGCGACCGAGATGAATGGGGCAGGCGATGCCGGTGACTTCACCAAAGCCTGGACGGATGTGATTGGCATTGATGTCGAGGCCAACGACTGTTTTGCCTTCTTCACAGCAAAGGATCGCGGCAATATTGCCAAGCGTTTCTGCCAGCACGACATTTGCGCCGCCGTGCATGAAACCCATATTTTGTCGGGTCTTTTCGCTTAGGGGCATGCTAGCCTTCAGGTAGTCATCACCGAGTTCCAGAAAATTGATACCCAGATTGCCAGCCATGGAGTCGGACAAAAAAGCATTTAGCTCAGCGGGCGATTGTTGTTTTTTCCAAATTTTCATTCATGTATTTCCGGGCCGGTATCAGAGCCGTTCCAGTGGCTGTATAAGAGCCTGGCTGAAATCACTATAACAAAGGATCCGGTAAAACTCGCGTAGATTTTCGGCACAAAGTACGTTCTCTGGAGCCCCGGCACTGACAATTCTGCCAGCAGACATTAATAGCAGGCGGTCACAAAATCGAGCGGCCAGGCCCAGGTCATGCAGAACCACGATGGCAGCCGCTCCGGGCTTTTTGCTGTGTGAATGCAAGAGCTCCATGATCAAGAGCTGATGGTAGGGATCAAGGGCTGCAACCGGTTCATCTGCCAGAATGATGTCTGCCTGCGTGGCAAAAACCCTTGTCAGTGCCACCAGCATTTTTTCACCCTGTGACAGGCTGCTGACATTGCGCCCCGTCAAATGTTGAATACCGGTGACTGAAATGGCCTCCTGCACAGCCAGCCGGTCTGCTTCTGACAAACTACCGTAAGCGGACAGATGCGGGCTACGTCCCAGCTCAATAACTTTTTCTGTGAGTAGCGGCCAGTTAACCTGCGCATCCTGTTCCAAATAGCTGAGAGCCTGCGCAAAACTGCGCCTGTCAAACTGGGTATAGGGTCTGTCGTGCAGGCATAATTCCCCTTTGTCAGCCTGCGTGATACCGGCAAGCATTTGCAGTAAGGACGATTTACCTGCGCCATTGGGGCCAATGATGCCCAGTAGCTCCCCTTGCTGCAGGCTCAAGGAAATATCCTGCAGTATCGCTGAATCAGCGATGTACCAGCTCAGGTCTTTGGCGCTCAGCAAGGGGCTCATCGGAGTAACTGCTTGTGTTTGTAAATCAAAAAAAGGAAAAAAGGCCCGCCCAGCGCTGCTGTTAACACGCCTACCTGTAATTCCTGTGCCCCAGGCAAAAGCTGAACCAGGGTATCAGCCAGCAACAAGAGACAGGAGCCCCCCAATCCGCTGTAGATAAGCAGACGCCCGGGCTCATGATTAACCAGAGGGCGCAATAAATGAGGCACCATCAGGCCGATAAAGGAGATGTTGCCGCTTACCGCAACAGAGGCTCCAGTTGCAAAGGCAACACCAATGATGAGTAGGCTTTTATGTACATTAAGATTGAAACCCAGGGACCGGGCACTGAGCTCTCCCAGGCTCATCGCGTCCAGAAAACGTTTGCCTGTCAAAATCAGCAGACAGCCAAATAACATAAAAGGAAAGGCAAAGAAGAATTCATTACTACTGCGGTTGCTCAGCGAACCGAGCATCCAGAAATATATTTCCTGCAGGGCAAAAGGGTTTGGTGCATAGTTAAGTGCAAAAGAGGTTAAAGCGGTACAGATGGCGTTGATGGCAATCCCGATAAGGATGATGGTCAATGCATTGCGGGTTTTTCCAGCCAGCAGAAAAATAATGGCAACGGCCAGCAACGCTCCGCTCATAGCAGCCAGCGGTACGATAAACCAGGCGAAGGAGGCCAGGCCGAAGTACAAGGCAATGACCGCAGCAAACACCCCGCTTTGTGAGACGCCCAGAAGGTCAGGACTGGCCAGCGGATTGATGAGCAAGCCCTGCAGGGCGGCTCCTGACAGGGCCAGTGAAAAACCGATACAAAGGGCTAGCAGGGCTCTGGGTAAACGAATTTCAGCCAAAATCAGAGCATCCGTGCTTTGCGAACCGTTTGCCATGTCAGCAAGGCCCTTGGCGATGGAAATATCGGCGGCGCCACTGCTGAGGTTCCAACAAAAAAAAAGCAAAATAGCTAGAATCAGCAGGCTCAGGCGCAGGGCTGGATGTTTGCTCAGGTTCATGGTTCAAAGCCGAGTGCATTCAGCATATGGGAGTAAGCTTGAAGAAATGAAGGCCCAGCGCACTGAAATAAACGGTCCGGCAGAACGATGACTTGTTCTGCGGAAAAAAACTGATTGATGACAGGGTGTTTTAACAGGGGGCTGGCCAGTTGATCGTCGTGGGCTGTGGCCGCATCCACCAGTAAAAAATCCGGACGAGACTGGATCAGCAATTCCAGTGGGAACTTGCCGACATTGTTAAGTCCCTGTTCACTGGCCAGATTACGTAACTGCAATGAAGACAGAAAGTGATCACGCAATGTCCCACGGCCAAAACTGAATCCATTATTTGAATAAAAAATGGCAGACTGCCCCTGCAGGCTGCGAAGTGCACTCTGGATGTCCTGCAGATTTGCCTGCATTGAGGCAATCAATTGTTCGCCGCGCTCAGGTTCATGCAGGAGTGCGGCGACTTCGCGAATTTGACGATAGGATGCATCGAGGTCGGATGGAAAGCCCAGTACATTCACTGAATAATCCAGGCTTTGGAGCAGGTTGACGGCATTTGTGGCACTGAACTGACTGCTCAAGATCAAATCAGGCTCAAGGGCAATGATTTCTTCTGCGCGGCCGCGGTTAAGTGACACGCCAGCAGGTATCTCATCACTATTAGCTGAAAACGCTGTATCGGCAGAGAGATAGCTAATGGAAAGAATATGTTCAGGTTGGGCCAGAGCCAAAATCAGTTCGTCACTGCACAGACTCATACTGACAATACGTTCGGGCTTGGATTGTGCCAGACATGAGTTGCCAAGGAGCATGAGGAAGCAAGATAAGAAGAGCAGGTTTTTCATGTGCTCTGGTCTGCTGGAAGCAATACCTGAAATAAATCAGCGAGTTTTATGAGACAGTTCGCTAAGTTTTTCGTGGTCGTTAATGATCACTTCACGGCCATCGACACTGATAATGTTTTCTTTTTGCAGACGGCTGAAGGTTCGGCTGACAGTTTCGATGGTTAAACCGAGGAAGTTGCCGATGTCCATACGGGACATGGGTAAACGCATCGCGGTAGGAGACAGTTTTCGCCGGCTATTTCGCTGAGAGAGACTCAACAGCAGGGTTGCGACCCTGCCTTCTGCATTTTTTTTGCTGATGGTCAGCAGAAGACGGTGATTGAGTTCAATCTGGCGGCTCATTAACTGGTAAAAATGCCGCTGCAGAGAAGGCACCTGCAAAGAAAGCTCTTCCATGCGGGCAAATGGAATTTCGCAAACTGTTGAGGTATCCAGGGCTATTACATTGCATCCGTAGGATTCGTTATCAATGCCATCAAATCCGAGAACTTCACCGGGCAGGTAGAAGTCAGTAATCTGCTCAATGCCATCATCATCAATCATGTAGGTTTTGATGGAGCCAGAACGTACAGCAAAAATCGAGGTAAATTTGTCCCCAGCACGGTAGAGGTGCTCGCCACCCTGAATGGGGCGACTGCGCTGAATGATACTATCCAGCCTGTCAATGTCATTGATATCCATCGCCAGCGGCAAACAGATACCTTTTAAATTGCACGAGGTGCAGGAAGCCTGGATAAATCCATGGGTGCAAGGGCTGGTATTCAGTGCTGCATTTGACATAAGTCTATAGAGTTCAGGAGTAAATTAACTATTATCGGGCACAATAGGCGAAATATTAACGCTGAATACTAGTTAATAAAAGCCTGTAACACATTGTTCAGTAAATTCATCCCTTTTGGGCTGGTCACAATTCCTTCTGTTTGCAGCAGTTTTTGCTCCTGAAGCCGGGCAAGGGTTTGCATTATACGGCTTCGCGGCAGACCGGTTCTGCTTTCAAATTCTTCCAAATCAGAGCCTTGCACCAGCCTTAATACATTCATCATATATTCAAGGGCTAAGTCGGATTCTGCAATTTCACTGATATCAGCATTCAAAACGCTTTCTTGAGCCAGATAAGCCTTAGGTTGCCGGATTTTGCGGGTCCGGATTATCTGCGATTGCAAAGTTCGAGTGATCTTGCCGTGGGCGCCGGCTCCAATCCCGAGATAATCGCCAAAATGCCAGTAATTGAGATTATGCTTGGCCTGCTTGCCGTGACGGCTGAACGCCGAAATTTCATATCGCTGGTAGCCTGCCTCATCCAGCAGTGCTATGCCGGCGTCCTGGATTCTGTCGATCAAATCAGGCTTTGGTAATTTGGGAGGGTGTTTATAAAAAACGGTGTTTGGCTCCAATGTTAACTGATACCAGGAAATGTGAGTGGGCTGCAAGGCAAGGGCTTGCTTGAGGTCAGTCATTGCTAGCTCAAGGCTCTGCCCAGGCAGTCCAAACATCAAGTCCAGATTGAAATTTTCAAAACCGGCTGCTAGCGCAATTTCAGCTGCCGACAAGGCTTCTCTCTCATCATGTACCCGTCCCAGCTTCGAAAGCATAGCAGCCTGAAAACTCTGAATGCCAATCGAAAGTCGGTTTATACCGACCGCACGGTAGTTGGCAAATCGGTCCTGTTCAAAGGTCCCTGGATTGGCTTCCAGGGTAATTTCGATATTGCGCTCAAAGCCAATTTGCTTTTTGCAAGCTGAGAGTATGCGCTCAATGGCTTCTGCACTAAAAAGGCTGGGTGTCCCCCCACCAAAAAAAATGGAATGCAGGGGACGCTGCTGGACATACTCTAGGTCCCTTGCAAGATCTTCAAGCAAGGCATCGACATATTGAGTTTCGGGCAGTTCTCCGTCAAATTCATGGGAATTGAAATCACAGTAAGGGCACTTTTGCAGGCACCAGGGAATATGAACGTAAAGGGAAAGCGGTGGCAGTTTCAGCAAAGCGCTCATAATGGCCAGTGCTTGAGCAGTTCCTGTATAGCCTTGGCACGGTGGCTGAGAGTGTTTTTTACTGCAGGCTCCAGTTCTGCCGAATTGCAGTCATGAGCAGGTAGATAAAAAATGGCATCATAACCAAAACCAAAATTTCCCCGCTCTTCAAAACTGATCCTGCCCTCCCAGGACCCCTGGCAAATAAGCGGCATGGGGTCATTGGCAAAACGTGTTAGCGCAATGACGCAATGAAAGCGAGCTGTGCGCTCTGATTCAGGCACAGCTTTGAGTTTTTCAAGCACCAGACGGTTATTGGCGCGGTCATTGCTATCGCGGTCCTGATTGAGCCCGGCATATCGTGCTGAATAAATACCAGGCTCTCCGTGCAGGGCATCGACTTCCAAACCAGAGTCATCGGCAAGAGCCGGAAGCCCGGTGTGTCTGGAAGCATGCCGGGCCTTGATGATGGCGTTTTCAACAAAACTGAGTCCATCTTCAATGGCTTCAGGAAAATCAAATTCCGCCTGTGAAAGCAGGCGCAATTTCAAGGGGGCAAGTGTCTCCTGCAGTTCTTTCAGTTTTCCCGGGTTATTGCTGGCGAGGACCACATCCATTGCTAGAAAGAAGCCCTTAGTTGATATACATCTGGGTAGTCCAACTCAGGGAATAGGCTAGACCCTGGTTTTCCGGCTGGACAGAGAGATTGAAGCGCAGGTTTTCCGCGTTGGAAAATTCAAACTGGCCAATATAGTAAATGGCATCACCCTCACGAATCTCTATAAATTCAATGGCTTCACTCTGGCCGATAAAATTTTCCTTTTCCCCACTGATGCGGGCGCTGACCGGCGTCCCCAGCGAGCTATCATTCCTGAGTACCGAGATATTCACAAAGGCATTTCTGGCAGACCTTACAATGCCATAGCGTTCGGCGATTTCCGGGCGCAGGAAGTTGCTGTAAACCGCAACATAGTTAACAGTATAGTCCCCGAATAATTGCTCTTCTGCCCCGACAGGCGAAACACAAAGTGCAAAAGTCAGCATAAGGAAGAGGAAAATTTTCTGCACGCGTTTTCTCATTTACCGGGTGATCTGATAGATGGCATTAATGCCGAAAAAGTTCGGCCACAAGTTCATGAGGCTTGAATGCTTGTGCTTGTCGTCAACAACCCTGCGATTAAGTACTTTGAAATAATGTTCTGTACACAGCGCATCGAAATCCCGGATCGTACAAAAATGAATGTTGGGAGTATCATACCATTGGTAGGGGATATCTCTGGCGACAGGCATACGCCCAGTGCTGACTAACTGGTAGCGATAGCGCCAGTAGGCAAAATTGGGGAAGGTGATTATGCAGTTTTTGCCGACTCTCAGCATTTCCTCAATTAGCAGGTCCGGCCGGTTAACTGCCTGCAGGGTCTGGGTAAGCAGCACAGTGTCAAAACTGGCATCAGAAAAATTGGGTAGGCCCTTGTCCAGGTCTTGTTCAATAACATTAACGCCCGCTTCCAGACATTTCTGGATATTATCCGGGTCCAAATCGAGGCCGCAGTCAAAAATATTTTTTTCCTGTTTGAGCAAGGCCAGAAAAGATCCGTCACCGCAACCGAGGTCAAGTACACGACTGCCATTTTCTATCCAGTCCTTGATGATCAGAAGGTCAGCTCGCATGAATGCCTCCTGCAGATTGCTCACATTCTTCAGCAACAACAGAAAGGTAGGCGCTCAAGCCTTTTATATAGCGCGGGTCATTTAATAAAAAAGCATCATGACCGCCGTCAGACTCCACTTCTAGATAAGACACCTGGCGCTTTGCTTGCAACAGAGTGTTCACAATTTCGCGGGATCGTTCCGGCGGAAAGCGCCAGTCGGAACTGAATGAAATGACCAGAAATTTACAGTTCCCTTCGCTAAAGGCCCGACTTAAATCGCCATCGTAGTCTACAGCAGGGTCAAAATAGTCGAGTGTCTTGGTAATTAACAAATAGGTGTTGGCATCAAAGTTACTGGAAAAAGATTCTCCCTTGTATTGCAGATAGCTCTCAACCTGAAAGTCCACCCCAAACTCAAAGTTTAATTTACCGCTGCGCAAATCTCTGCCAAAGTTGGCTCCCTTCAGGGAGTCCTTGCCGAATTTGCCACGTAGAGCATGTTCTGAGAGATAGGTAATGTGGCCTATCATTCGTGCCAGCGTCAGTCCTTTTTTTGGATAAGTTCCGTGTTCGTAATAGCGGCCCTGATGAAAATCAGGGTCAGAGGTTATGGACTGCCTGGCGACTTCATTAAAGGCAATATTCTGGGCAGACAGTTTAGGAGCTGCTGCAATAACGACAGCATGGCGCAATCGTTGCGGATAGGAAATAGCCCAGCGCAGCACCTGCATACCGCCCAAACTGCCACCAATCACCGCTGCCCATTGCTTTATCTCCAGACGATCTGCCAGTCTGGCCTGTGAATTTACCCAGTCGCGAACAGTTACAATCGGGAAGTCGGGACCAAAGGGTTTGCCTGTTGCCGGGTTGATGGATTTTGGTCCAGTACTGCCAGCGCAGCCGCCCAGGTTGTTCAGGCAGACAACAAAAAAACGCCGGGTATCAATCGCCTTGCCCGGCCCGATGCAGTTATCCCACCAGCCAGGTTTTTCATCCTTATCCCCGGTGTCATGGTAGCCAGCGGCATGATGGTCGCCGCTTAGCGCATGACAGATAAGCACGGCATTGGACCTGTCTGCATTCAGCTCCCCATAGGTTTCAATCATCAGCTCATATGAATCAATGACTTTTCCACTGCGCAGGGTCAGGGCTTCATCAAAATGAATACATTCAGGGTTGACGATGCCGACAGAGTCTTGTGGAATATCCAGGGCCATGTTCTTCAGATGCCAATCACGTACTGGCTTGGCAGACTCAGACTAAGAGCCAGCCCCTGAACCAGTAAAATTTCCACAAGCTGTATCCCCAGAAAAACGAAAATCGGGGAGAAGTCCAGCCCGCCCATTGGCGGGATGACTTTATGCACACGGCGCATGATGGGTTCAAGCAATTGATGAATAAGCAGCAGCACGGGGTTCCCGCTGTAGGGTGCAATCCAGCTGGCGATGATAGAGATCAGCAGGCCCCAGAAATAAATTTCCAGTATAAAATTCAGTAATCCAACGAAGCACCAGGCAACGATACTGCCGGAGAGACTAAAAATGGCGGCCAGTGAAATATTTGCCTCGCCGACAAGAATCATCAGGGCGCAGGCCACAATACTGATAATCATCGCCAGGATCAGTGAGGCAAAATCAAAGCCTCTGTAGCCAGGAATGATTCTGCGCAAAGGTTTCAAGAGAGGAGCCGTCAGCTTGACGATGGACTGGGATATGGGATTATAAAAATCCACACGTGCAGCCTGCAGTAAAAACCTGATGAGCACAGCAAAAATATACAGCCCTGCTACTGTACCAATGACCAGATTCAGCGCTTCGCTTATTGAACTTCCCATGTTTATCTCATTTGTCTGTAGTTTGTTGAGCCAGTGATTCGGAACGCGACTTTGCCTGACTGACAGCACGCGCAATGACTGATTTGAAATCATCTTTTTCAAGCTGCCTGAGGGCCGCTTCGGTGGTGCCGCCAGGTGAAGTGACCTGACGCCGTAATTCAGTGACATCTGCCTCACTGGTCAGGGCCAGCTTGGCTGCACCCAGTGCAGTCTGTTTGGCCAGAGCATCTGCCAGCTCCAGGGGCAGGCCATGCGCTGCAGCGGCATCTCGCAGGGCTTCGATGAAGAGAAAAAAATAGGCGGGTCCGGAACCCGACAGAGCCGTTACCGTATCCATATCTTTTTCGTTCTGCAGCCAGCAAGTGCTGCCAACTGCCTCAAGAATCAACTGCGCCCTGGCCTTATCCTCAGCCTTGCAGCGGCTATTGGCAAACAGGGCCGAAGCGCCTGCCTGAACAAGAGCAGGGGTATTGGGCATACATCGAATGATGGCCTGTTCCTGACCGATCAGGCTTTCCAGTGTTGCCAGGGAGACGCCGGCGGCGATGGAAATAGTGAGCAGGGATGAGCCACTGAAGCTTGCCTTTAAGGGCTGCAGCACTTCGGTTAGAACTTGAGGCTTGACCGCCAGGATAAGCGTATCGGCATGGGCAATGGCATCCTGGTTATCCTGAGCAGTATGTATGCCATGTGCTTTGGCCAGCTGCTCCAGCTTCTGCCGGTCAGGATCGGATGCCCACACATTGGCAGCAGGAATTCCTCTGGCCAAGAGCCCCTTGATAAGGGCTCCTGCCATATTCCCGGCGCCTATGAAAGCAATATGGATATCCTGAATTTGCATGCGCGCATTGTACCTTAAAGTGTCCCCCGGCTGCTTTTATCTCTTATCGCGGGGGCCAAAGATGTCCGTGCCTATCCGTATAATGCTCGCTCCTTCGGCAATGGCAGCTTCATAATCTGCGCTCATCCCCATGGAAAGCTCCCGGCAGCTGCTTATTCCACTGTTTATCAGTGCATCCCGGGCCTCTTTGAGCTGACGGAAGCAAAGGCGCTGTTTCTCAAAGTCTTTGCCCGGTGCCGGTATGCTCATCAGGCCGACAAGCTCCAGCTGTTCGAGCCTGCTGATGTTTTTAGCCAGCTCGGGCAATTCATCAAGGCTGAGCCCCGCCTTGCTGTCTTCGTGATCCAGATTCACCTGTATCAGAACTTTTAGGGGGGCAAGATGTGCTGGACGTTGCGCACTGAGCCGTTTTGCCACTTTCAGGCGATCTAAGCTATGCACCCAGTCAAAATATTCTGCAATGGGACGTGTTTTATTGGACTGTATAGGGCCAATAAAATGCCATTGCAGGGGCTCACGCCCCAATTGTTCAATTTTACCGATGGCTTCCTGCAGGTAGTTTTCACCAAATGCCAACTGACCACAGTCAATGGCTTCTTGAATTTTGTGGATGCTTTGCGTTTTACTCACGGCCAGCAAACTGACAGAATTCGGCGCCCGATCGTAGCGTTTTTCGAACAATCTGATTCGTTCACGAATTTCGATTATTTTTTCTGGTATGTTGCCGCTCACGACTCTATATTAGTTGTTTCAGATATCACCGATTATAGGGGGTAAAACCTGCAATGAATATTCAAGAACTGCTCAATTTCAGCGTACAGCAAGGCGCCTCGGATTTGCATGTAACCGCAGGTATGCCGCCGCTGATTCGGGTTGATGGTGATATCCGCCGTATTAATGTGGACCCGATGGAACACAAGGAGGTCCATGGGCTTATCTATGACATCATGAACGATAAGCAGCGTAAGGATTACGAAGAGTTTCTTGAGTCAGACTTTTCTTTTGAAATTCCGGGCCTGGCCCGCTTCAGGGTCAATGCCTTTGTTCAGAACCGTGGAGCGGCGGCGGTATTCCGAACCGGTGCTTTCAATGGAGCAGCTTGGGATGGGCGAGGTCTTTAAAAAGATTTCCAATAACCCGCGCGGCCTGGTTGCCGTTACAGGGCCAACCGGATCAGGTAAAAGTACCACGCTGGCGGCAATGATTGACTATATTAACTCCACCAAATATGAGCATATTCTCACCATAGAGGACCCGATTGAATTTGTCCATGAAAGTAAAAAATCCCTGATTAACCAACGTGAGGTTCATCGAGATACGCATGGCTTCAATGAAGCGCTGCGTTCTGCGTTGCGTGAGGACCCGGATATTATCCTTGTTGGTGAGCTGCGTGACCTGGAGACTATCCGACTGGCATTGACCGCAGCAGAAACCGGACACCTGGTTTTTGGTACTCTGCATACGACTTCTGCGGCGAAAACCATTGACCGTATTGTTGACGTATTCCCGGCAGCGGAAAAAGACATGGTTCGATCCATGCTGTCGGAATCCCTACAGGCAGTGGTTTCCCAGACGCTGCTGAAAAAAAAGGGCGGTGGCAGGGTCGCTGCCCATGAAATCATGATTGGTACACCCGCCATACGAAACCTTATTCGTGAAGATAAAATCGCGCAGATGTATTCGGCGATACAGACCGGTGCGGCAGTGGGCATGCAGACGCTGGATCAGTGTCTGAAAGACCTGATTGCAAAAGGGATAGTTGATCGAAACGAGGCTAAATCCAAGGCAAAATCTGCCGATGGGCTTTAATCGGCGTTCACTGAAAACCAGTTTTCCAGAATCAGCTGGGCAGCAAGAGAGTCAATGGCTTCCTTGTCGTTGTATTTTTTACCCTGCTGATCAGCGAGCTGTTTTTTGAGATCCCGTGCTTCGCGGCTGCTTAAACGTTCATCAATAGTGAAACAGGGAATGTTGAAGCGGCCCTGCAGGCGTTGTGCAAATTTCTGCGCCAGCGATGTCATATCATTTTCACTGCCATCCATGTTAAACGGCATACCAACGATAAATACTGACGGTCGCCATTCCCTTACCAGTTTTTCGAGCACTTCCCAGTCCGGAATACCATCCCTGGCCTTGAGGATAGACAGGGGAGATGCGGTTCCCGTTATGCTTTGGCCTACTGCTATACCAATTCGCTTGGTGCCAAAGTCAAAAGCCATTGCCGTGATCGCTGGAGTCATCATCTAGCTGGTCCCGATATCGCTGCTTAATTGTGAAATATCAAAGCCAAGCATTGCTGCGGCCAGTTTGGGCTTTTCATTGAAACGGTTTGAAAAAATCAGTTCACGGGTGGCAGGGCAGGTAAACCAGCTGTTTTGTGCAATTTCCTGCTCAAGCTGGCCTGGCCCCCATCCGGAACAGCCGAGCACGACCAGATAGTTAAGAGGGCCCTGCCCGCCAGCAATGGCTTCTAGAATATCGCGCGATGTTGTCAGATATAATCCGTTTTCCAGTGTTAGTGTTGAATCCCAGTGCTCACCGCCATCATGCAGAATAAAGCCCTTGTTGGGCTCGACGGGCCCTCCTGACAAGACAAACTGATTGGCACCGGCTGGGCGTTCATCCCGGATATCCATTTGCTCAAACAGCTCACGCTGTTCTATGGGTAATGGTAAATTTACCGCAATACCGATGGCGCCTTCATGAGAATGTTGCCACATATATATAACTGAATTCTCAAAAAATGAATCTTTGAGTTGAGGCATGGCAATCAGAAACTGATCATTCAAATTGCTAGAGTCGCTGTCTATGGTCATGCAAAAAATTAATTGCTGGTAAAAGTATTGCCCTGATGAAATTGCCAGGTACGGATAATTTCCAGTATATCAACTTCTTCTCGCATTGCTTGGGGAAAGGGGTCAAAAGGAGCTGCGAGCTGGACAATTCGTACCGCAGCATCGTCCAGGACAGCATGACCGGAAGAGCTAAGAATTCTTAGCTCACTGACTGAGCCGTCAGGAAAAACGGCAACCATCATGCGTAGTTGTCCGTAGATGCCTTCGGCGCTCGCCTGCTGTGGATAATTCAGGTTGCCGACGGCTTCAATTTTTCGGCGCCAGCCATCAAGATATTCAGCATCACGGGCCTGTCGGGTTGAAGCAGAAGAGATAGTGTATTTGCGCGGACGCTGGGCATAGGCCTGACGATGGATATCCAGTTGTGCCTGCAGGCTGGCCAGTGTCTGGTCTAAAGAATTTTGGGAAGTTCCCTGGAAATTCTGGTTTTCCGCTGTTTGTAAGTTTTCATCGTCACTGTTAAGCCGCTCGCTAGATTCAAGTGTGCTCAGTACCTCACGGTCTGGGTTAAGGTCACCAGCACGGGTTTGCAGAGCTGCGACTTCCTGGATTTGGTCTGCATTTAAAGGCGATTCGAAAGGTGTGCTGGGACGAGCCAGTTCATCCAGAGAGCCGCTGCCTTCCTGATTGGCCTGTGCCAGAAAGTCGGCTTCTTCCGGGCTGTTGGTGCTCTCATACTGAGCCAGTGTGACGTCCAGGCTCAGGGGCTGGTTTATCTGCTCATAGAAGGTAAAGCCGACGCCCAGAATCAAGATGGCATGAATACAAAGTGACATAAAAAGGGTAAAGCCAAAGCGTTCATTCGCCAGGCCTTGCGGGTTCGTGTCAAACTGGTCAAAGTTTGCAGCGACGCTCATTTGCCCCTACCTCGAAAGTTTACCCGCAATACATTCCATGAGTTGGCTGCCAATATCAAGATCAAAGGCGCTGTCCAGTTCGCGAATGCATGTCGGGCTGGTGACATTGATCTCAGTCAGATAATCACCGATGACATCCAGTCCAACGAAGAGTAGCCCTTTTTCCTTCAAGTTTGGGCCGACCTGTTCACAAATCCAGAGATCCCTGTCGCTCAAGGGAATGCCTTTGGCAGAGCCTCCTGCAGCCAGATTACCACGCGTCTCTTTTTCAGCGGGAATGCGTGCCAGAGCGTAACCCACTGGCTCGCCATCAATCATCAGGATGCGTTTGTCTCCGGCGCTGATTTCGGGAATAAATTTCTGCGCCATAATCTGCCGCTTGCCATGATTGGTTAGGATCTCGATGATGACGCTGCGGTTCGGATCACCTTCTTCAAGCCGAAAAATTGATGCCCCACCCATGCCGTCCAGTGGTTTGTAGATGACATCTTTATATTCATCATGGAATTTTTTCAGTAAAGCAGCATCACGTGTAACAAGTACCGGTGTACAGCATTGTGGAAACTGCGTGGCAAAAACTTTTTCATTACAGTCGCGCAGGCTTTGCGGCTTATTGACAATTAAGCTGCCTTCCCTTTCTGCTGCCTCAAGAATGTAAGTACTGTAAATGTATTCATTATCGAAAGGAGGATCTTTGCGCATCAGGATGACATCAAAGGTGCTGAGTGTGAGATGGCTTGCTTCATGCAGTGTGAACCAGTTAGCCGGGTCTCTGGCGACCTGCAAAGGACTTGCATGCGCCATGGCAGTACCATTCTCGATATAGAGGTCTTTTTGCTCTATATAAAATAATTCCCAATCACGGGCCTGAGCAGCCAGCAACATGGCAAGAGTCGAATCTTTTTTGAAATTGATTGACTGGATCGGATCCATGACAACGGCTAGCTTGATGCTCATTTTAATTTTCCTGACAACAAGGAACTGCAATTATAACAAAGACGTATTCTGCAAAGGTATTAAATACATAAATTTGGTGCCCCTGAGAAAAGGCTGCTATACCTGTAAGGGAACAGCTAAAAGTAAATAATACTCCGGGTATGATGACACAAGCACCGCAAATTAAGCTTCCCGCCCCTTTTATCAAGAACCATCAGCAATGCCTGCTATTCATTGATGACAGTACCCTGGTCCTGGAAACATTACAGGCCCTGCTAGAGGAGGAGTCCTGTGAAGTCCTGATGAGTGATACTGTTTTGCAGGCTCTGCTCCTCGTGGCAAGGCATTATCCGCAGTATATTTTTATTGATGCTGACATGCCGGAACTGAGCGGATTCCACCTTTGTGCGCTGTTAAAGGAAAATCTTCGCTATAAAGCTGTCCGGATAGTCCTGCTCTTGTCACAGGAAAGCCTGCCCTTGCGAGCCAGGGCTTTATCAGTTGGCGCAGATGCCGTGATCACCAAACCCTTTGGAAAAGCTGAATTAAGACCATTTATACAGCTCTCAGGAGGGCAGGCAGCATGAGCCTGCTACGCGAAGCACAGGCCTATGTGCATGAACAGATTGTGCATTGTCTGGAAATGGCCAAGCAGTCACTTTGCGAATACTGTGATTGCAAGCACGCCCTGGATCGCCACAAGATTCTGGAGTGTATGCAGAAGCATATTGAACAGGCCTGTCTGCTAGAGAGCTTGACTGGTGAGGATGAGCGTGGTGGCAGCACTGTCATGCTGAAAAATATCTGTGCATTACTGGCCAAGCAGGACCCTGTGCATGAGAGGGAAGCCTGCCTGCAAGTCCTGACCCGGTTTTATCAAATAGTCGAGAAATTTAACTGAATGCCTGTCTCTAAACCCTGCGCTTGAAGTAGGGGATTTGCTACAATCCCGGTCCGATTAGTTGACTCGGGGAATCACATTGCTAAAAAAAATTGCCTACTTATGGGGAATTCTGGGAGTTCTCGCCTTACTCATGTCGGCAATCATTCGTCTTAGCCCTCGCATTTTTGAAATGCTGAGCTATACGCTGACCCCGCTGCACTGGCTAGTACTGATCGGGTTCGCGCTGTACATGGCCTATGCAGAAGGTTACAGGGGGTTTCACCTAAATTTTTCACCGCGTGTGATTGCCAGAGCACGCTATTTCTGCCAGGCGCAGAGCCAGCCCCCACTGTTACATTCCATTCTTGCCCCGGCTCTGTGCATGGGCTTTATTCACGCGGATAAAAGAAGAAAAATTATTGCGATTACACTGACCTCGATGATAATTCTCCTGGTCATTCTGGTCAGCATGATGCCACAGCCTTGGCGAGGGATCGTCGATGCGGGAGTTGTGCTGGGTCTGTTGCTGGGCGTGATATCGATTCTGTATTTTTGGGTGCTGTCCTGGCAGGAAGACTGGCAGAGCCCGGTATCAGCAGACTTTCCCAGCCCGGCAAGTGAAACGTTTACAGAAGCCGAATAATATGGGCAGAAAGCACTTCGCCGATGAAATCAAGAAACAGGGTATCAAGACTTGAGTTGAAGTGTTGTGGCTTGTTGCTCGCTATGATGAGCAGCGGAATTCCGGGCAGCTTTTCCGTTGCGCTGTTATCTTCATGAAAATGTATTGGAACTATGGCTGCCGAGTTGATGGCCGGAGCCTCGGGAAAAAACAGTTCTATCTGTTCTGCTTCCAGTTTGCCACAGTATGCCCGTTTGCGCTGAAACAGATTGCCTAGCACCTTGCGAGTCTGCTCAAGCGGAACCTGCAGCAATCCACGGTCCGCATCTGGATTTTCAACAGCAAAAAACAGTTTGCTGCTGGAGGCGGAAAAATCTTCGCCTAATTTTCCCTGAATTAGTTCAGAAAGCTCGGATAAAGTGTTGCAGTGCAGAATGTCCAGGATGACCGAACGGGTTTTTTCAAAAAGGCCGTCATTTTCCTTGGCATTTTCGATGAAGTGATCGATCTTGTCTTGGCTTTCCTCGTTGCGCCTGCGTAAGAGGCTGACCTGACGTTCCAGCAAGGAAATGGCTCCGCCACTTTTATGAGGAATACGAAGCTTGGCTAGCAAGTCTTCCTGCTTATTAAAGAATTCGGGGTGTTCTGACAGGTAAGCGGCTACAGAGTCTTCATCCAGTCCAACTGCTTCAGAGCTGGCCAGAGAATTCTGGGTTTCCGATTTCATAAATCAAGGTGTCCTTGGTAAACAGTCGTTGCTGGGCCAGTCATTAAAACGGGGCTCTGCCCGCCTTCCCAGCTAATGGAGAGTTTGCCACCTTTGAGCTCAACTGTCACGGTTTCAGACAACAATGCACGCAGGTGGCCAGCAACAACGGCAGCACAGGCTCCTGTGCCACAAGCCAGCGTCTCTCCAGCGCCTCGTTCATAGACCCGTAGGCGAATATGCTGCTGATCAAGCAGTTGCATGAAACCGGCATTTACCCTGTTAGGAAACGCTTGATGGTTCTCGATCAGAGGTCCGAGTTCTGCCACTGGCGCTGTATTGACATCTTCCACCAGCAATACAGCATGGGGGTTTCCCATGGAGACTGCCGAGATTTCCAGCTCCTGTCCTGCTACTAGCAAGGGATAAGTAAGCGCTTCTTTTGCCGTCAGAAAAGGAATGTCGGCAGGGTGCAAAATAGGGGCTCCCATGTTGACGGTGACCTGGCCGTTGGCAAGCATCTCACATTGAATCGAGCTGCCAGTGGGCATGCCCAGCGTGATATGGGTCTTGTTGCATAAACCCTGGTCGCTTAAATATCTGGCAACACATCGCGCGCCGTTGCCACAATGCTCGGTTTCCGTACCATCGGCATTATAGATACGGTAATTGAAATCAAACTCTGCCGAACTTGCCGGCTCAATGATCAACAGCTGATCAAAACCAACACCTGTACGGCGGTTTGCCAAGGCGGGGATCTGGGCAACAGGAACGGGAATATCCCGCTGGACTCTGTCCAGCAGCATGAAATCATTGCCCAGTCCGTGCATTTTTGTAAAAGGCAGTTGCACCGCAGTTATCCTCTGCTTTATCAGGGGAGCAGGTATTCCAGTTCTAACTGATCCTGATAGTTTTCACGTCTTCTACACAGATGAAGCCGTTCCCCATCGACCATAATCTCGGGCGGACGGTTACGCGTATTATAATTGGAGCTCATGACAAAACTGTAGGCACCGGCTGACTGTACGGCCAATAAGTCACCAGAGCGGATAGCCAGCTGGCGGTCTTTACCAAGAAAATCGCTGGATTCACAGACCGGTCCGACAACATCGAAGGTTTCCACATTATCAGAATTGTGGCGCTGCACCGGTACAATATCCATCCACGCCTGATATAAAGCAGGACGGATCAGGTCGTTCATGGCGGCATCGACGATAGCAAAATTTTTGCCAGCATTTCTTTTCAGGTATTGAACACGTGTCAGCAGCACACCTGCATTGGCAGACACCGAGCGTCCTGGTTCAATAATCAGTGTTAAATGACTGTCTCCAAGCAATGGCTTGATGGCGTCAAGATAGTCCGCTGGAGTTGGTGGTGTTTCATTTTTATAGCGCACACCCAGTCCGCCGCCTATATCTAAATGCTGTAACTTGATCCCCAGGTCGTTTAAATCAGCGACCAGTTTCAGTACACGCTCCAATGCATCCCTGAAAGGAGACAGCGTTGTCAGTTGAGAGCCAATATGGCAGTCGACACCGATGAGCTCAATACCATTGAGCGTATGCGCATGCTGATATACCTCCAGTGCCCGCGTAATTTCGATACCGAATTTATTGTCTTTAAGTCCGGTCGATATATAGGGGTGGGTATTGGCATCGACATCAGGATTAACCCGCAAAGAAACAGGGGCCCTTTTCCCAAGAGCCAGAGCCGTTTCGTTGAGTAATTCCAACTCAGCTTCGGATTCGACATTGAAACAATGAATGCCGACTTGCAGGGCTGCCAGCATTTCATCTCGGCTTTTACCGACCCCGGAAAAAATGATTTTTTCTGCTTTGCCGCCGGCGCACAGTACCCGTTCGAGTTCGCCGCCAGAAACAATATCAAATCCGGCATCGAGCCGTGCTAGTGTCTGCAAAACAGCAAGACTGGCATTGGCTTTCACGGCATAGCAAACGAGTGCGCTGATACCTGAGAGCGCCTCCTGATAGGCCATGAAGGCAGATTCCAGTTCGGCTTTTGAATAGACATAACAGGGGGTGCCAAACTGTTCGGCTATCTGTGATAAAGGTACGGCTTCAGCAAATAACTGGTCATTTTCATAATGAAATGCGGACATGCTTATGCTCCCTCCACGGCTGAGTCGCCTAGAACAGCGGGCTCAGGTGGAATGAGGGGGCCTTTCTGACCACATGCGCTCAAGGCAAACAAGGCCAGCAAGATGAGCATCAGTCTATTCATGACTGTGGTTCCTGCCTATCCGAAATAAAAGGCGGATTATACTGCCTTCGTGCTATTGAAGCCTAATGCTGGAAGAGACCGGATTATTAAATGAACTGCTGTTGCTCCAGCATAGGCGGGATAGGGCAATCAAGCAGGGCGCCAACTGCTCGCAAGAGTTCAGCTTCCTGTGTTGTTATCTCGCCATCGGCAGCGATACAAACCGCCATGGCTTTTAAGAGCCGGGGCTTTTGCAGGGGTTTAAGATTTTTTAGCAAGTCAGTGGCCTTTTCCAAAACCTCCGTTTGTTGTTCGGGAGCTGGCCGAAAGCTCAAGGGTGCTGAAAGGCTCAATTCAGCCGAGGCCCTGCTAAATGCAAGCTCAGCCTGAGCGCTATCATCATGACCAATGCCTGCAAGCACGGACAAGAGTCCTTCACAAGCCCAGCCACAGTGACTGATATCAACAGACTTCTCTGTCGGTGCGGCTTCCGCCAGCGAATAGCGCAGGATTTTGAAAATGCACCACTCAAACACCGAAATTGATTTATCAGCTACAATCATTTGGCCCAGAATACTCATGAAGGTCCGGTACTGTGTCGGTGAAAGTTGCTTCAGGCTGGGTATACACAGATCGAGTAAAGAGAGGTATAGATCTCGGCTGACCCAGGAAGCCCGATTGCGTATGGCAGAAAATGAGGTGAGCTGGCGTGAACTCAATGAATCCTGCAGTATCTTTAATTGCTGCTTTTCAGTAGCTTGGTCGGCCAACTCCAACATGAGGCAGTAAACCAGCATACAGGCTCCAAATGAACTGTGCGCATCCTCAATGATTTCGTCCGGCAAGTCACCCAGGCTTTTTGCTGCCAGCGCAAGATGTTCGGCGCTGGGTTCGCCAATGGATGCCACAGCAGATTTTTCACTTGCCCCGGCGCCTGCACTAAAACTGCTGCTTTGAGCGTTCAAATCGTCTGCTGCTGTTTGTGAGTCTGAGCCATCAAACTCACCCTGCCAGCGGGGATCAAGACGGGAAATGCGCTCAGCCAGCGGGGGATGGGTGGCAAACAAGCCGGTAAAGCCAGCCTTTAAACCCTGGCTAAAAAGCATGTGACTGATTTCCGAGGCATCCGCGGACTTGATGTAAGAGCCCTCGCGATAGCCGCCTATCTTTTTCAGGGCGCCAGCTATGCCTTGCGGATTGCGGGTAAACTGGACAGCGGATGCATCCGCCAGAAATTCACGCTGGCGACTGACGGCAGCTTTGATCATGTTGCCAAAAAATGTTCCACCGTAGCCTATGACCACCAGGCCCAGCCCCAAAACGGCAATTCCACCACCTTTTTTATTTGAACGGTAAGAGTGTCGGCGGTAAACGCTTCCCCTGAGGATGTAATAACCAATCAGACCGATGACCATGATGCCGTAGAGCAGCCCGATCAGACGAATATTGAGGCGCATATCGCCATTAAAAATATGGCTGAATTCATGCGCAATGACGCCCTGTAATTCATCTCGGTTCAATTGTTCGATGCAGCCCCGGGTAATGCCAATCACAGCATCCTGAGCTTTGTAGCCGGCAGCAAAAGCATTGATGGCAGTATCTTCCATTAGGTAAACCGATGGCACCGGAGTTCCGGAAGCTATAGCCATCTCCTCGACTACGTTGAGAATTTTACGTTCATTGGCATCCAGAGTACTGGTATTGAGCAGACGTCCGCCCATGGCTTCTGCGACGACTTTGCCACCGCCTTGCAGCTGTGCCAGACGAAACAGGGAGCCCAGTGTGACAACTGCAATCACCCCGAGCGTGACATAAATAAAAATTTCCGAGCCCAGGGCTGTGCTGCTGAATTCTACCTGGCCTCCGGAACTTTCCGTGAAACCCAGCAGAAAAAAGACCAACAGGCTGGTGATGGCAATAAGAGTGATGACCGCGCAGATAAAAAGAAAAACCAGTTTGCGAGTCGTACTGCGGGCCCGGTCCTGATGTGCAAAAAAATTCACAAGAAGCTGTCCTTGTGTTTAAAAGCTTACCTTTGGTGCGTCCTGAATGGCTTCTCTGTCTTCATACTCCAACAGACTGGCATTTTCAGAATGACCGAAGAGACCAGCGAGCAGAACAGGCGGGAAAGTCTGCTTGTAGGTGTTATACAAGGTAACGGCATCATTAAAGGCCTGGCGGGAAAAGGCGACTTTATTTTCTGTACTGGTCAGCTCTTCGGACAATTGCATCATGTTCTGGTTTGCCTTGAGGTCAGGGTAAGCCTCAACCACCACATTAAGCCTGCCCAGAGCACCGCTGAGCATGCCTTCAGCCTGGCTCAGGTCGAGCATGGCGGCTGGACTGCCTGGTGCTGCGGATGCTTCTTGCAGGCCCTTCATGGCCTGATTTCTAGCCTGAATGACGGCTTCCAGTGTTTCACGCTCATGAGAAATATAGGCCTTGGCCGTTTCCACCAGATTGGGGATCAGGTCATAGCGGCGTTTCAACTGAACTTCGATCTGGGAGAAGGCATTTTCGAAACGGTTTTTCAGGGTCACCAGTTTGTTATAGATACTGATGGTGGTGAAAACGACAATGACAAGTAATACCAGAATGACGATACCAGTGATGCTCATGAGTGCTCTCCGGGATTTACGGGTTTGCAGCAAGCATAAACTGGACCACAGACCAGGTCCAGCCAGATCAGGGCGGAATCACAAAACTGAGAAATAGCCGGAAGTTTAAGCCAGCAGTTTCCTGGCGCGTCTGACGGCAGCTTTAACCTGAGCTGGAGCTGTGCCGCCGATATGGTCTCTGGCTTTGACCGAGCCCTCCAGCGTCAAGGCAGCAGATACATCATCGCGGATGATGTCGGAAAAATGCTGCAACTCTTCCAGCGATAGCCCGCTTAAGTCTTTGTTGTGTTGAATACAGAAGGCAACTGCCTTACCAACAACTTCATGAGCATCACGAAAGGGCATGCCTTTCTTGACCAGATAGTCAGCCAGATCCGTTGCAGTCGCAAAGCCCTGTCTGGCAGCAGCAATCATCTTGTCCTTGTTGGACTTGATTGCAGGCACCATGTCGGTATAAGCCTTCAGGCTGTCTTTGATGGTGTCCAGGGTATCAAAAATCGGCTCCTTGTCTTCCTGATTATCCTTGTTGTAGGCAAGTGGCTGTGACTTCATCAGTGTCAACAGGGAGACCAGGTGACCAAATACTCTGCCGGTTTTTCCACGTATCAGTTCAGGTACATCCGGGTTTTTCTTTTGCGGCATGATGGATGAGCCGGTACAAAAACGATCAGGCAGTTCGATAAAACTGAATTGAGAAGATGACCAGAGCACCAGTTCTTCAGAAAACCTGGACAGGTGCATCATGATCAGGCTTGCCGCTGCACTTAGTTCAATCGCAAAATCACGGTCACTGACGGAGTCCAGTGAGTTTTCGGAAGGCCTGTCAAAACCGAGCAAAGAGGCTGTCATCTCCCGATCAATCGGAAAGCTTGTGCCGGCAAGTGCCGCAGATCCTAAAGGTGAGACATTGACCCTTTTTCTGCAGTCCTGCATGCGCTCACTGTCTCGTTGCAGCATTTCGAACCAGGCCATTAAATGATGGCCGAAGCTAATTGGCTGAGCGATCTGTAAATGGGTGAATCCGGGCATGATGGTTTCGGCTTCCTGTTCGGCCAGATCGACGATAGCAGCCTGCAGAGCATTCAGTCGTGAGCTGATCTCATCAATTTCATCACGCACATACAGGCGAATATCGGTGGCAACCTGATCATTTCGAGAGCGTCCGGTATGCAGCTTTTTTCCAGCATTGCCAATTTTGCTGGTGAGAGCTGCCTCGATATTCATATGAACATCTTCGAGTTGTTCTGACCACTGGAAAGAGCCGGTTTCGATTTCCTTCTGTATGGATTGCAGCCCGTCGACGATATCCTTTTTTTCATCTGTACTGAGAATGCCGACTTTTTCCAACATGCTGGCGTGAGCAATGGAGCCGGTGATGTCTGCCTTGTAAAGCCGCTTGTCAAAGCTGACCGACGCGGTGAATCTTTCCACAAAGGCGTCCGTGGGTTCGGAAAACCTTCCGCCCCAGAGTTTATGCTCGTCTTTATTGCTTGTCGTGCTCATAGTTACTGCTCATTACCAGTAATGGGCGCGAATTATAGCAATATCAGCTTGGGCAGTGATATAGATGCTGGTTTCAGGTCTTAGAAACGGTAAAATGCCTGGCACAGCCCAATAAAGTTAAACATCCATGATTGACCGTGTTATTCGTATTGCGACGCGTAAAAGTCCGCTGGCGCTTTGGCAGGCCGAGTTTGTCAAATCAAGACTACAGGCAGCTTATCCGCAGCTGCAGGTTGAGCTGCTGCCGATGAGCACCCGTGGGGACAAAATACTGGATTCGCCTCTGGCTAAAATTGGCGGGAAAGGACTTTTCATTAAAGAACTGGAATTAGCGCTACTGGAAAAACAGGCGGATATTGCGGTTCATTCAATGAAGGATGTGCCGATGGAGTTTCCGGAGGGTCTCGGGCTGAGCGCCATTTGTGAGCGAGAAGATTGTCGCGATGCCTTTGTCTCGAACAAGTACGCTGCTTTTTCTGAATTGCCTGAAAATGCAGTAGTCGGCAGTTCCAGCCTCAGGCGTCAATGCCAATTGCGAGCAGCCAGACCCGATATCCAGATCAAGGACCTGCGTGGCAATGTAAATACACGCTTGAACAAACTGGACGCTGGCGACTATGACGCCATTATCCTGGCGACAGCCGGACTTCTGCGGCTTGGCTTTCAGGATCGAATACGGGAGGTGTTGGATATCGACCTTTGCCTGCCGGCGGGCGGCCAGGGAGCGGTAGGGATCGAAAGCAGGCTGGACGACACGGAAATAACATCATTGCTGGAGGTGCTGAATCATAGCGAAAGTGCAATCTGTGTTGGTGCAGAAAGAGCCATGAATGAGCGCCTGAATGGCGGCTGTCAGGTTCCCATCGCCTGCCTGGCTAGGCTTGTTGGAGACAGTTTGCATTTACAGGGTATCGTAGGTTCACCAGATGGTACTGAAATTTTGCGTGCTGACATGTCTGGAGAAATGCAAAGCTTTGCGGAACTCGGCACCATTGTTGCGGAGAAACTGTTACAGCAGGGAGCGCAGCGTTTACTGGATAATATTGTCTGATGAGTGAGCAATCATTAAAAAATATTTCCCTGTGGATTACCCGGCCTCACAGGCAGGCAGATCAGCTTAGCAATATGCTGCGAAAAAAAGGCGCAAAAGTATTGCACCTACCAATGATTCAAATTGAAAAAATAGCAGTTAGTAAAAAAGCGCGTGCCAGTATTAAAAAGCTGAAAAATTATGACCTGGTTTTTTTTATTAGCACCAATGCGGCAAACCTGGGTATGGAGTTGCTTGAAGTAGAATTTTCCAAGCTGCCGGATAAACCGGCTTATTTTGCACCTGGCCCTACGACCGCGAGAGTGCTGGAGTCCTATGGACTTAAGGTGTTCTATCCTGACAAGGTCATGAGCACGGAGGCCTTGTTAATTTTGCCAGAAATTCGTCGCATTCTTGAAAATAAGGAAAAGAAAAAACAGGCGCTGATTTTCCGAGGACAGGGCGGTAGGGAATTGCTGGCAAATACGCTCAGAGCCAAAGGCGTTGAGGTTGAATACATAGAATTGTACAAAAGGGTTTTGCCAAGTCTCAGTGAGGCTTATCTGAAAGAAATAAGCACTGCTAAAAAACCGGATGGCATCATTTTCAGTAGTGCGGAGGCCATTCAGAATTTTATTGTATTGTTTGAAAAGGTGTATCCGGATTATAAAAAAATTCCCGCATTCCTCTCTTCAGAGAGGCTGATGGGAATAGCCCGCGATGCCGGTTTTGCCAATACAATCTTGCTAAAAGCGGCTAATGACCAATCGGTAGTAGACGGGGTGGAGAAGGCTCATGGATGATGACAAGCAGCCGCAATCCGCCTCCATGAAAGCTCCATTGAAGCTCAAGGCCGGTGAAGGAGGGGCTCAGATAAAAGAAGGTGGAACGGGCAAACAGGTCAGCGTCAACGCGATTTTCAATGTTTTCTTTCTCCTGCTGCTAGCCGGGCTTGCTTATTTTTCCTGGGACCAGTTCAAGCTGCTTGAAAGCTTATCTTCAATGCAGAGGCAGCAGCAGGACGCTCTCGACTTCCTGCAAACACAAGTGCGCACAACGGAAGATCAACTGGCGCGTATGCTTAATAATTTGGATGGTAGTGAAATTTTGATTAACCAGCAAAACGCCAGCCTGGAGCGACTTAATGAAGAGCTTGCTGTTCTCAGGCTTGGTGTTAACAGCAATGGCAGCAATGACAGGATGCTGCAACTGAATGAAGCGGTTTCCCTGTTAAGGCTGGCACAGCGTAATCTGTTTGCCGGACAAGATATTTCAATCGCCAGAATGCTATATCAGCGCAGCACTAACCTGCTGGCACAGATAAATGATCCAGCCGTTGCCAGAATCAATGAATTAATTGCGTCGGATTTGTCTCGCCTCAGCAGCACCCAAGCAGTGGATATTGCCTCTTTGTTTACACAGCTCAGTGATGTCGCTGAAGAAATATCTTTCATCAGTTTAGGGCCTGGCATAGCTGAGCCGAGTGATGCTTATAACGCCGCTGCGACGCAGCAAGCGAATTCAGAAGTCGGGCTGCGGGCAACAGCGTCTGCTTTTTTCAGGCGTTATTTTACTCTACGTCGAATAGATCAACCGATTCAGATGCCACTGAGCATTGAGCAGATCGGCTTCCTGCAACAGAGCATACAGCTTCAGTTACAGCAGGCAAAACTTGCCCTGCTGCAAGGGCGACAGGGGCTGTACCAGGACACCATCAGTGATGTCATACGTTTAAGCGAACAGTATATTGCCGATTCGACTGACCAAAAAGTGTCGATTCTCAGACGCTTGCGACAGCTTCAATCTGCGACAGTCAACCAGGAAATTCCTTCTTTAAGTAACGGACTTGGTTTGCTGGAATCCTTGCTGGCCAACACCTCAAATGAACAATAAGGAACTAGCACTACACCGTGGTTAAAGTCTTTATATATTTACTGCTTGCTCTTGGAATAGGCACTTATCTGTCGATTTTGCTTATTGATGACCCCGGCTATGTATTGATTACATTGCGGTCTTATTCATTAGAAGCAAGTCTCGCAACAATGTTAATTTCGTTGCTGCTTATCTATGTCTTGCTTTATGGTCTGTTCCGGTCTTTACATCTTGCCAATCCACTCAAGTTATTTCAAAAGGCAACTTGGCAGCAGCTTTTTTCCCCTGCCAAGGTAAGGCAGTCGAGTGAAAAAGGCTTACAGTTATTACTGCTAGGACATTGGCAGGATGCATATAAAAAGCTGGTCGAGTCTGCAGACAGATCGCAGGTGCCTGCCTTCAATTACCTGGCTGCTGCCTATGCAGCTTTCCAGCGACATGATCAGTTGGCCTGCAACTTTTGCCTGACTCAGGCCAAAAAACATTCACAGGTAGCTAGAACAGGTATCAAAACATTTCAGGCGGTACTGGAGCATCAGGCCGGACGAGAAGAGCAAAGCCTGGCCCTTTTATTAGCTATTCGGCAAGAGCAGCCAGATAGCCCCTATGTGCTTATCCTGTTAAAGGACATATATCTGGGGCTAAAAGATTGGGACAAACTGTTCGAATTGATGCCGTCCCTGGAGAGAGCTAAAGTAATCGGCAATGAAGAGCTTGTCCTGCTGAAGGAGCGTCTGGCCATTCACCTCTTACACAAACGGATTGAAAAGCATTCAGGGGCAGATGATTTAAGATCGCTATGGCAGGATTTTTCCAAGGTAACTCAGAAACGGGAGCTGGTTATGGAGGCCTATCTGCGGGCTCTGCTGTCAATTGACGAAACGGCTGAAGCTGAAATGCTATTGATGAAATTTCTCAAGCGGCAATGGAGTGAGCGGCTGATTATTTTACTCGGATACATTTCTCCTGCAGATGCAGCTTCCCTTCTATTGCGTCTGGAAGGCTGGTTGAAAGACCGTCCAAACAATGTGCCTTTAATGCTTACGCTGGGGCGTCTGAGCCTGCGTAACAGGCTCTGGAGGAAAGCCCGAGAATATTTTGAGGCAGCCCTGCGTATTTCTGAAAAAAGCGAGATGAGCGCTCAGATTAATGCTGAACTTGGCAGGTTGCTGGAGCACCTGGGGGACCATTAAAGAAGTTTGCAGCATTATCGACAGGCTATGGGCTTATTGGATAACAAGCTGCCTGAACTACCTATGCCGGAGTCTGCTCATCTGGGAAGCCCTGCCTGATCCGCTATTTGATACACATCAAAAAGTCGCGGATCTATTAAACCATTGCTATTGAAAAATAGGCTTTTAGCCCAGATTTAACTGGTGGAAACACATAAGCAATAGGAGGGTAAAATGAATCTGATTCCAAAACATTCGCTGCATAATCTGGATAGTTTTTTTGACGATGCTTTTCCGAGTTTTCGCTTGCTGCCCCAGTCGAAATTTGAGAACTCGAGACTAGCTGTGGACATCAAGGAGAATGATGAAAACTATATTATCAAAGCTGATTTTCCTGGCATGAAAAAGGACGATATTGAGGTATCAATTGATAATAATGTGTTAAGCATTCAGGCCGAATATGATGAAAGTCGTGAAGACAAGGAAGAAGGCAAATATTTACGACAGGAAAGGCGCTATGGTAAATATTCCCGAAGTTTTGATCTGGGCAAGGACGTCGATGAATCCAAGATAGATGCAGAGTTTGACAATGGAGTCCTGACGCTGCGTGTTCCGAAAGGCAATGTACCTCCCGCATCACGCAGTATTCCGATTAAGTAAGTCTCATCCTGGGCTGCTCTAGAGAGGAGCCCGGGAATTTACTCATCCAGGGTAAACATATAGGCAAATTCCTGGCCGGCCTGAGCGGTGACACTGAATACGCCACCTTGAGCGTTATCATCAAGACTGGCCCTGATCTGGTAGTCGCCTTCCGGCAAATCCACAATCAGCCATGGACCCTTAGTAAGGGTGTTTACAAGAGGCTGGCCATTGAGGTCTTCAATAGTGACCATAACCCCGGAGAGATAGGAGCCTGTATCGGCGAAAAAGACCAGCTTGGTGCCTGTCTCAGGCGCCGTTTCCCTTTCATCGGCACCGACGCCTCCATTAAAGAGTACGTACTGCTGGGCTACTGCAAATGCAGGCAAGAAAATACTCAGTGAAAGCAGCTTTGTTGTGGGTCTCATCAGTTCACCTTCAATCTAAATATTCCGGATAGAAATATATAGAACATTGTAAGAAAAGGGGATTTGATCTAGGTCTAATTTACCGTGTCCAGCCTATAAATTTTCAGCCTTCTAGCTCGCGGTAAACAGCTTCTGGAATATCCAGATTATTGAAAACCAGCTCGCCACAGTACTCAGGCCCCGCATTGGCAAGCAAGCCTTTCTTTATGCCGATAAAAGTAACTGTTAATCTGGCCCGTATCGCTTTGCCCAATACTTCACCCGTGTCACTACTAAGTCCTGAGGGGATATCTACAGCCAGAACCGGTAAATTGCTCTGGTTGATGCGGCTGATTAGATTAGAATAAGGTTCTCTCACGGGGCCGCTCAAGCCAGTTCCAAGCAATGCATCAACAATGACAGTATGCCGGGGGTCAGATAGCGGGTCATTGTTGCCCAGAAATTCTGCAGCAGCGAAAAATGGAACCTTATTGGCAAGGGCCATTTCATATGCTGTCAGGGCATCATTTTTTATTGAAGCAGTGGCACCAAGCAGATAGATCTTAACCTGCAGGCCTGCTTTCTTTGCCAGTGTGCCGATAATAAAGCCATCGCCACCATTGTTCCCGGTTCCACAAAATACGATGACGCATCTGGCTTCTGGCCATTTGGTTTGCAAGGCACGCCAGGCAGCAAGTCCGGCTCTTTGCATCAGCTCAAAACCGGGGATGTGATACTTTTCTATGGTCAGCCGGTCAAGCTCTCGAGTTTCGGCAGCCGTGTAATAGCGGGCTTGTGACATCAATCAATGCCGTTTGCTGGACGTGAGAAAAAAGGAATGGCCAGACAGGCACCAAGAAAATTAGAGATGATATCGATGGCAGTGTTTTCATAACCACCGACATTGGTTTCAGGAATGAAAACAGTTGCCAGAAATTCAATGATTTCATTAAGGCCGCCTATGCCGCTGGCAGCTAACACGCTCACTATTGCCATACTGATAAAAGAAGCCCCTTCTTGTGCAATTTTTGAAACGACACCCCATAAAAGGTGGGCAGCAATAAAGTAGCAATAGGCATGCACAAGCTGGTCATATTTCAGTATCGAATAGGGTTCACCAATAATATCGATGATTACAAAGGAATAAAGAACACTGTCGCCAACCGGCAACAGTCCGCCAAGGATGTGAAGAATTATCCAGATATTAAAGCCCCATAGCACTTTGCTGCCGAATTGGAAATGCTTGTCACCGGTATTCAATAGAACGACCAGTATCAAGGTCGTCAGTCCATAAAAAAGGAATTCAAAATTCTGGGAAAAAAGAGACCAGAGGAGTAGGGCGCCAGTCAGGGTGTAGCCACTGATAAACTCATTTTTCATCGGCTTATGTTATCGGCTATATTATTCTTGGGGAAGAGCTGGGTTATAGATTTTTACTGAAAATAGATAGTCAAAAAAATTATTACGAAGAAGACAGTTGCGCCAACAATAGATTCTAATGAAAATACTTTAAAATTTTTTTCAGCATTTAGAGTAGTTTTTTCAAGAGGTTTAGGAATTTTATTTGAAATAAATAAAGGGACGTGACCAAGTATTGAGCTAGCGAGTACAAGCGGAAGAAAAAAAATGAATTGAAAATAATCCAAAAAATATCTGAATAATCTAGAGGGCTGCCTGAATAAAAAATTGAAATATTAACCAAGTATCCAATCAGGCATAAAATAAAACCTAAAATTCGGATAGAATTTCTAACTTTTATTATCATTGTTTGGGTAAAAATAACGTAGCAAGAATCAATTAAGTCTTGCTACGCATCTAATTTAATAGCTATATACGATAAAGTTTCGAATGAAATTGTTATAAATTCCGGTTCCAATTCCCCAGCCCGCTCCCGCAGCCAGACCAATTCCCGCTCCCCACCATCCTCCATGAGTTGCACCCGCCGTTGTTCCAGTTGCCGCGTAACCTACAACCCCACCGACAAAGCCTGATTGGGTTGAAAGTGAGACAATATCGTTTAAGCCATAGCCCCCACCTACCTCCTCCAGCTCCCTTGTTGTTAACTCCCTCATGACTGACTCCTTGTCCAAGAATAATAATGAATATAAATCACCAGGCTTTTACTGGCGATAAAATCAAGGTAGTAGATTCCTTAAGAATTACCAGTTTTATTCAAAAATACCGAGATCCTGCCAGATGGCATCGATCCGGTCTTTGACATCCTGGCTCATGCTGATGGGGCGTCCCCATTCACGGGAGCTTTCATTGCCGATTTTACTGGTGGCATCAAAACCGATTTTTGATCCCAATCCGGAAACCGGTGAAGCAAAATCAAGATAATCGATCGGTGTGTTTTCAATAATGACGGAATCTCTGGCGGGATCCATTCGGGTTGTTATAGCCCAGATAACATCCTTCCAGTCACGAATATTAATATCGTCATCAACGACAATCACAAACTTGGTATACATAAACTGGCGTAAAAAAGACCAGACACCCATCATGACCCGCTTGGCGTGACCTGGGTACTGCTTTTTCATGCTGACGACAGCCAGACGGTAAGAACAACCCTCTGGAGGCAGATAAAAGTCCGTAATTTCCGGGAATTGTTTTTGCAAAATCGGCACAAACACTTCATTGAGTGCCACACCAAGAATTGCTGGTTCATCTGGCGGCCGGCCGGTATAGGTGCTGTGATAAATCGGCTGTTTGCGATGGGTAATTTTATTTACAGTGAAGACCGGAAATCGCTCGACCTCATTGTAGTAACCAGTGTGATCGCCATAGGGTCCTTCATAGGCCATATCCCCGGCAGCAATCGTGCCTTCCAGCACAAACTCGGCAGATGCCGGCACGTGTAGCTCAGAATCAAGGCTTTTGGCAACTTCCGTTTTACTGCCTCTGAGCAATCCAGCAAAGGCGTACTCAGACAGACTGTCAGGAACCGGAGTCACTGTGGCGAGTATGGTGGCAGGATCAGCGCCGATGGCGACACTGACCGGAAAATCCTGGCCCGGATTGCTGTCCTGCCATTCCTTGAAGTCCAGGGCACCACCCCTGTGGGATAGCCAGCGCATGATCAGGCGGTTTTTATCGAGTAACTGCATGCGATAAATACCGAGGTTCTGTCGTTCCTTGTTAGGCCCTCTGGTAATCACCAGCGGCCAGGTAACTAATGGCGCCGCATCCTCCGGCCAGCAAGTCTGAATCGGCAGCTTGTTCAGGTCGACGTCATCACCCTCAATCACAATTTCCTGACAGGGCGGAGCTTTGATAACTTTAGGGGCCAGGTTAAGGGCCTGTTTGAATATTGGTGCTTTTTCAAGCAGGTCTTTCCAGCCTTTCGGTGGTTCCGGCTCTTTCAGGAAGGCCAGTAGGCGGCCGACATCACGCAGGGATTCCACATTGTTCTGCCCCATAGCTCTGGCGACACGAGTTGTGGTGCCGAAGAGATTGGCCAGTACGGGAATATCCGAACCAACAGGGTTTTCAAATAACAGGGCAGGTCCTTCGCGGCGCAGGGTTCGGTCAGAAATTTCAGTAATTTCCAGGTAAGGATCAACCGGGGTCTTGATGCGTTTCAACTCACCCTGCTGTTCAAGTTCTGCTATGAATTCGCGTAAGTCCTTGAACATGGGCCTTGAGTATTACTTGCGCTTCATTGCAAGAAAGAATTCTTCGTTGGTCTTGGTATCCTTGAGTTTATCAAGAATAAACTCGGTGGCCGGGACATCTTCCATGGAGGTCAGCAGCTTTCGCAGAATCCACATGCGCTGCAGTTCTTCTTCCGAAGTCAGCAAGTCTTCTCGACGGGTACCTGAACGACGGACATTGATGGCCGGGTAGACACGCTTCTCTGCCATTTTTCTGTCCAGATGCAATTCCATATTGCCGGTGCCTTTGAACTCCTCGTAAATAACTTCGTCCATTTTTGAGCCGGTATCTATCAGGCAGGTTGAAATAATGGTCAGGCTGCCACCTTCCTCAATATTACGTGCTGCACCGAAAAAGCGCTTGGGTCTTTCGAGAGCATGTGCGTCAACACCACCGGTCAAGACCTTGCCAGAAGACGGAATGATCGTATTGTAGGCTCGCGCCAGGCGCGTCATGGAATCCAGCAGAATGACTACATCACCTTTATGCTCAACCAGACGTTTGGCTTTTTCAATCACCATCTCAGCAACCTGAACATGGCGCGAGGGAGGTTCATCAAAGGTACTGGCAATAACTTCGCCTCGCACTGAACGTTTCATCTCAGTCACTTCCTCTGGACGTTCATCAATCAAAAGCACGATCAAATAACATTCAGGTGCATTACGCGTAATCGACTGGGCAATGTTCTGCAAAATTAAGGTTTTACCGGCTTTTGGCGGCGAAACAATCAAACCACGCTGCCCTTTTCCTATTGGGGCGATCAGGTCAATTACCCGGGAACTGAGATCCTCAGTACTTCCATTGCCAACTTCAAGAACAAGACGTTTATCGGGGAAAAGGGGTGTAAGGTTTTCAAACAGAATTTTATTGCGGGCGTTTTCTGCTTTGTCGAAATTGATTTCATTGACTTTTAGCAGGGCAAAATAGCGCTCGCCATCTTTGGGAGGCCGGATTTTGCCTGAAATCGTATCCCCTGTGCGTAAATTGAAGCGTCTGATCTGACTGGGAGAAACATAAATGTCATCCGGTCCGGCCAGGTAGGAAGCATCAGCTGAGCGTAAAAAACCAAAGCCATCCTGTAAAATTTCCAGCACACCGTCGCCATAAATATCTTCCCCATTTTTGGCGTGTTTTTTCAGAAGCTGGAAAATAACGTCCTGTTTGCGGCTACGGGAGACATTATCAATGCCCATTTCCTGGGCGATCTGCAGCAAATCAGAGATTGGTTTGGTCTTGAGTTCAGATAGATTCATAGTGCAATACGACTTTTTAAAAAAAAGGAGGGGTGTTTAAACAGTAAAATTTGTTAGAACGAATTATCAGGTTAAAAGAAAATTTGCTTGTGGCAATAGCCTGTTTCAGGGAAGTTTTTGGGTAATTCTGATTTATTTTGCGCCCTGGAACGGCGTCTGAAATGACAAGCTGGCGGGTAATCTATCACCCGCCATTTGTCGTGTAAAGTAAAAATTATAAATTTTGGCGCTAATTAGCTGGCCTATCGACAGCTCAGATTGTGCTGTCGATGAAAGCAGATAATTGTGCTTTTGATAGGGCACCAACTTTTTTGCCGACGGCGTCGCCATTATTGAAAATAATCAGGGTCGGGATGCCTTTAACATTGTACTTTTCAGCCATCTGTTTGTTCTGGTCGACATCAATTTTGCAGACTTTCATTTTGCCGGAATATTCATCAGCCAGATCTTCCAGTACAGGGGCTATCATTTTGCAGGGGCCACACCATTCTGCCCAAAAATCCACCAATACCGGGCTGCCTGCGTTAATTACGTCGTCTTCAAAACTGTCATCAGTAATATGACTGATATTCTCACTCATGGTTGTATTCCTTGGAGTATGAAATAGGGGGTTAATAAAGCTAATCGCGATGACTCAATGATGGGGTTTCAGCAGACCTTATTCAAGTTTTTCGGCGACCTTTTTTGCAAAATACGTGAGAACCGCGTCTGCCCCCGCTCTTTTAATGGATAACAAAGATTCCAGCATAACCTTGTCACCATCAAGCCAGCCGTTCTGGATAGCTGCCATGTGCATCGCATATTCGCCGCTTACCTGATAAACAAAAGTCGGAACGCCAAACTCGTCTTTTACCCGCCTGACGATATCCAGATATGGCAGCCCCGGTTTAACCATAACAATATCGGCTCCTTCACTTAAATCCAGAGCAACTTCCTGCAGGGCTTCATCACTGTTGGCCGGATCCATCTGGTAGGTTTCCTTGGAACTGGCACCGAGATTTCCGGCAGAACCAACGGCATCCCGGAAAGGCCCATAATAGGCTGAGGCATATTTGGCAGAATAGGCCAGGATGCGCGTGTTGATATGACCATCTGCTTCCAGGGCTTCCCTAACGGCGCCTATTCTGCCATCCATCATATCCGAGGGGGCGACGATATCAGCGCCGGCTTCAGCATGAGACAGTGCCTGTTTAACCAGTACGGCAACGGTCTCCTGATTCAATACGTAGCCATTGTCATCGATAATGCCATCCTGCCCATGTGTCGTAAACGGATCCAGTGCAACATCGGTAATAATTCCCAGCTCTGGACAGGCATCCTTGATGGTCTTGATAGCACGCTGGGTTAATCCATCTGGGTTGAAGGCTTCACTGCCATCTTCAGACTTGCTGGCCGGGTCCGGAGACGGGAACAGCGCAATGGCAGGTATACCGAGTTTACTGAGCTCAATAGCTTCCTTGGCCAGCTCATCAAGGCTCAGTCTTTCGATATCCGGCATGCTGCGGATAGCTTCACGCTTTGCTTTGCCTTCAATCACAAAAACAGGATAGATGAGGTCGCTGGGGCTTAAGATGTTTTCCTGCATTAATCTGCGGCTGAAATCATCCTTGCGCATGCGCCGCATTCGTGTAGCCGGGAAACGTCGGGAATAAGTGTTGTTTGCCAATTTAAACTCCGCAGCAAATTTTATTGCACAATGGCTGTTTATTTCCTAGTAACATTTGTCAAGCTAAGGACTCCCAAGGGAAGTAACTGGTCGCAATTATGGCATATAAGGGCACAAATGAATAAAAAACAAATTAGCATGCTTCTAGTCTTGGCCCTTGTTCTGGGGAGTTTTTTTCTATTCGATCTGGGAACGTATTTCAATCTTTCTTATTTCCAGCAGCAGCGAGATCTTTTGCTGGAGTATAAGAACAAGCATTTCCTGCTGAGCAGCACTGCCTATTTTTGCCTGTATATACTGATAACGGCTTTTTCGCTGCCGGCAGCAGCGATTGTTACGGTTATTGGCGGCGCAATTTTCGGTTTCTGGTGGGGCTTGGTGCTGGTCTCTTTTGCCAGCAGCATTGGTGCCAGCGCGGCATTTATGATGGCAAGAACTTTACTGAAGGATTGGGTGCAGGAAAGGTACGGACAGCGCCTTAGCGCCCTTAACGCGGGCATTGAGAAGGACGGCATTTTTTATTTATTTACGCTGCGATTGATCCCGGTTTTTCCTTTTTTCCTGGTCAATGTCTTGATGGCTCTTACACCGATTCGCTTGCGGGATTTTTACTGGGTCAGTCAGCTGGGCATGTTATTTGGCACCGCGCTTTATGTAGAAGTGGGTGTCCAGCTTGGTCTGGCAGAAAGTCTACCGGCGGTATTCAGTGTCGGCATGATAAGAGTACTGATTCTGCTGGCTGTATTTCCCTGGTTATCCCGAGCCCTGGTGCGTCTGTTGCATAAACAAAAGCTTTACCGCGCATTTTCAAAACCACAAACTTTTGATGCGAACCTGATTGTTATTGGTGCTGGCTCAGCCGGCCTGGTGAGCGCCTATATTGGAGCACTGAGCAAGGCCAAAGTGATTTTGATTGAAAAAGCCAGGATGGGCGGAGATTGTCTGAATACAGGTTGCGTGCCAAGCAAAGCGCTAATCAGGCGGGCAGGGGTCAAACATCTACTAGACAGGGTAGCGGAATTTGGTATCGAAAGTGAACCGGGCAAGGTTGATTTTCCAGCCGTTATGCGCGGGATAAAGGATAGTGTTGAGGCAATTGCTCCACATGACTCAGTGGATAGGTACAGCGAACTGGGTGTTGAGTGTGTGCAGGGAGATGCCAGAATTCTGTCGCCCTTCAGGGTCCAGGTTGGAGAAAAGGAAATGACAAGCCGCCGGATTGTCATTGCCAGCGGCGCCCACCCACGGATTCCTGAGATTCCCGGTTTAGAGGAAGTCACCTATGTTACCTCTGACAGCATCTGGAGCTTGGAGGAACTGCCAAAACGTTTTTTGGTGCTTGGCGCTGGGCCGATCGGCTGTGAACTTGCGCAGGCTTTCGCCCGCCTGGGTTCGGAAGTCTGTATAGCAGATAAACAAGCCTTACCCTTATCGAGAGAAGATGGGGACGTATCACTGGCAGTTCAGGAAGCACTCGAAAAAGAGGGTATCCGTTTTATGGGGGAGCATGAGTTACTGAGCTTCAAGCGTGATCAGGAAAATTGTCAGGCCATATTCAGATACGCTGAAGGGGAAAGGGTGCTGGATTTCGATGTGGTACTGATTGCCTTGGGCAGGAAAGCAAACACTGAGAACCTGGGGCTTGAGGCGCTGGGGCTGGAGAAAAATGAAAACGGCACCATCAAGGTCAATGAGTATTTGCAGACAAACTATCCCAATATCTATGCCTGCGGAGATGTGGCAGGGCCATACCAGTTCACCCATATGGCTGCTCACCAGGCCTGGTATGCCTCGATTAACAGCCTGTTTTCAGGCTTCAAGCAATTCAAGGTTGATTATTCCATTGTTCCCTGGGCAACCTTTACAGACCCCGAAGTGGCGCGAGTTGGTCTGAGCGAAAAAGAGGCCGTTCAACAGGGCATCGCGTTTGATCTGACAACTTTTGCCATTGATGATCTTGATCGCGCAATTGTTGACAGGGAAAACAGGGGTTTTGTAAAAGTCCTCACCAGAAAAAATAAAGACAGTATTTTAGGTGTCTGCATTGTGGGCTATCATGCTTCGGAGCTCATCGCTGAGTTTATACTGGCGATGAAACACGGTCTGGGATTGAAAGCCATTTTAAATACGGTTCATATCTACCCGACGCTGAGTGAGAGCAATAAATATGTCGCCGGCCAATGGCGAAAAACACATGCGCCACAATGGGTGTTCCCTATTTTGGAAAGGTTTCACCAGTGGCGACGAAAGTAAATCATCAAAAGGAAGCAAAAGTGGGAATAGAAGAAAAAGTATCAGAACGTTATGCAGGTGGCGCCAAAGAAGTGGAGGCAAGCCTTTGCTGTCCGGTTGATTATGATGCGGAATTGTTAAAAATTCTGCCAACTGAAATTATAGAAAAAGATTACGGCTGTGGTGACCCTTCACGTTATGTTGAAGAAGGCGACTGCGTGCTAGACCTGGGTAGTGGTGGTGGGAAAATTTGTTATATGGCGGCTCAGTTGGTAGGGGATAAAGGTTCCGTTATTGGCATTGATATGACCGACGAAATGCTGGCACTGGCAAAGAAGTATCAAGCAGAAATGGCTAAAAAACTGGGCGGTGATCGGGTAGATTTTCGCAAAGGTTATATTCAGGATCTGGCGCTGGATCTGCAGGCTTTACAAGATTACAAGACAAAAAATCCGGATGCCGCTGAACTTGAAAGCTGGCAGAAAAGACAGAAAGCCGAGAAGCCGCTGGTGGCAAGTGAAAGTATTGATCTGGTGGTATCAAACTGCGTGTTGAATCTGGTTGCTCAGGAAAGCCGTCGGCATATGATTGCCGAAATTTTCCGAGTCCTCAAACCAGGTGGGCGAATTGCAATTTCAGATATCGTCAGTGACAAAATAGTGCCACAGCATTTGCAGGATGATGCCAGGCTCTGGAGTGGTTGTATTTCAGGGGCATATCAGGAGAAGGCTTTTCTTGATGCTTTTCTGGAGGCGGGTTTCGCTGCTGTTACTTATGATAAATGGAGTGATGAGCCCTGGCAGCAGATAGATGACATTGAGTTTCGTTCTGTGACGGTGACGGCTATCAAGCCGGCTGCAGAGAATGCATCAGATAAAATACAAGAAGTTATTTATAAGGGGCCTTATCAACAAGTCACAGATGATCTGGGGAATGTTTACCGGCGCGGCGAACGTGTAAAAGTCAATGCAGTCACTCTGAAGCTGCTCTGTGCTGCGCCTTTTGCCGGAGCCTTTGTCGGCGTTCAGGCGGAAAAGGCAGGATGCTGCCCGCCCGCGAAAACTAGTAAGCAGTGCTGCTAGTTTTACGCAGAGCCTGAAAGACGCAAAGACAGCCCAGGAACACGAAGCCCAGCAGGCTCCATTCCGGTATGCTCATGCCGATGATTGGATCCTGCCAGGCAACTTCTGCACAATTTCCATCTCCTGAAAGCATGGCAACCAGCACTTCAGAAAGCGGAAACACTTCAATCATGTAGCTTAGACTTGGCCCGCAGGCAGGAACTTGATCAGCCGGCAGGTGCTGCAAATAAATCTGTCGGATTGCAAAGCCGCCCCCTCCGAAAGCAAAAGCAGCGCAGAGAAATCCATAAATCATTTTTCCCGTGCCAGCCGGGTTGTGCACAAATGCCAGCAGAGCGCTCAATCCTGCCATCGCAAAAAACAGACGTTGTGTCATACACAGCGGGCAGGGTTCAAGCCCCATAACGTTTTCCATATACATGGCAATGCCCAGCAGGGACAGGCAGAACAGGAAAATGTAAAGAAATATCAGCCGAGTTTTCAGTAGAGGATGTTCAAATAGGGTCATAGCGTTCATTTTTGATTAGTTTTTATGAATATTAAACCAGAGCAGCAGCAAAAGGTATGCCTAGGAACGATTTGCCTGAATAAGAAAACTGTCAAAATCCATGCTGTCACTGTTTTCAATTTCCTCACGCTCCTGCCTGGATTGCTCACTCACAGCCTTGAACCCGGCCAGCTTGTCTGGCGACAGTTTTTCCGCAAACAGATTTGCATGCTGAAGCGAGAGATCCATAGCAAAAGGGAAATAGGGCTGATTGTTCTTTTTCATTTGCGCCAGAATCTGCGCAGAAGGGGTAAGTTCCGGGTTTTCGACTTTCGCTAGTTGTTCAGCTACCGCTGAAACATAGGAAGCATGAGGGGTGTTTCGGTCAAGCAGTTCAGCTACCGCTCGAGTTTCCATCAAAATTTCGTCGGCCCAGTCCCTCATTGAAATAGGGGAGCCATTTTGCTGCAGCTGTAAATCAGCCTTTCTACCCAGGGTGACGACAGCGCTAAAATTTTCCTGAATTTCCCTGTACTCATCTTCTGATGACAGAGGGCTTTTACGCAGCAAACAGAAAATCAGGAAGGCATTCATAAACTGGATTTGCGTTTCATCGATGCCCATCGGCAGGAAGGGGTTTAAATCCAGGCAACGAACCTCGATATATTCAACCCCGCCTTCAGTCAGGCTCTGGATGGGCCGCTCACCGTTGCGGCTGACCCTTTTAGGCCGGATGGTTGTGTAAAACTCATTTTCTATTTGCAATATATTGCTGTTAATTTGCTGATGGCCTTGACCCTGTTGAGCAAAAGCTTCATAAGGAGGATAAGGGGTATTGATCGCCTTTCGCAGCCCTGCTACGTATTCTTCGAGTGAGTTATAGGAAATAACCAGACTGGACTGGGCAGCACTGGTATAGCCAAGGTCCCCCATACGCAGTGAAGTTCCGTAAGGCATGTGAAATGTGTGCTCATCAAAGGGAATCAGATCATGCTGGGTTTTGTTTTTCAGAAAGCTTTTACAGACCGCTGGTGATGAGCCAAACAAATAAATTAATAACCAGGAATATCGTCTGAAATTTCTGATCAGATGAAAATACTGCTGTGTTTTAAAATCCTGCAGTGACTCAGATGATGCCAAAATACCCTGGTATAAGGTCCAGAAATCATCTGGCAGGGAAAAATTGAAATGAATACCGGCAATGGTCTGCATGGCCCGGGTATAACGATGGCCAAGCCCCCGACGGTAAAGGGTTTTTAATTTGCCGATATTCGAAGAACCATACTGAGCCAGCGGTATTTGCTCATCATCGTCGATGATGCAAGGCATACTTGATGTCCATAAGAGCTCATCCTCGGGCAATTGACTGTAGACAAAGCTGTGAATGTCATGCAGATAGGACAAGCTGGTTTCAGGGTCCTGGAACGTGGGGGTAATGAATTCGATCAGCGCTTCGGAAAAGTCAGTCGTGACAAACTCATGGGTCAGAGGAGAACCGAGTCCTTCGGGGTGGGGTGTCAGGGCAATATGACCATTACGGTTGATACGCAGGCTTTCTTTTTCAATACCATGCGTGATGCCCTCAAGACACCTTATTTCCTGCAGATTTTGCAGCGTTTGAAGGGTTTTGTTTAATTGATCGCTCACCCGTTTACTGCCCCGCTGATTTCCCAAAGCGCTGCATTATGCCATAGCTGTCAATAACAGGTCATAAATTTTATTGGTCATCAAAAGTCTGTTTAAAGCGGTGAATCTGCCTGCGATCCTTCTTGCTGGGGCGCTTGGATGAAATGGGGTTGGCTGTACGCAATGCTTTTCTTTGCTCTGCCATAGCCAGCCGCTTTTCAATGCTTTCAGGGGTCTCCTCATATAGTTGGGATGCCTGAACAGCTCCCTGACGTTTGTCAGAAAGTGCTTTGACGATAAGCTGTTTTTCATCCCATCCCTGACGTACCAGCAAGGAATCGTTGATCTGGACATCTTTACTGCTCTTGCAGCGTGCACCATTGCAGTGGACTTTTCCGCCCTCTATTGCCTGTTTCGCCAAACTGCGGGTTTTAAAAAAACGTGCAGCCCATAACCATTTATCCAACCGGACTTTAATAGTTTGTGAAGCCGTATCACTCATGGGCAGCCATTAATTCATCAAAATCATGAATAGCCAGATAATCACCTTTGCTATGAGGTGCCTGTGTCGTATCAGGATGCAATATCTGTAAAATGTATGAAACACCTTCTTCAGCCGCTCTGGCCAGAACCGGGGTACTGTCATCGATAAACAGGCAGCGCGAAAAATCCAGATTTTCTCGGTCTTTCAGCTTATGCCAGAAACCCTCATTTTCCTTGGCTAAACTAAATTCATGCGAACTGATTAGCTTGTCGAGGTATTCATGCAGGCCGGAACTGGCAATTTTCAGTTCGAGCGTTTTGGGATGAGCATTGGTTACCAGGATGCACTGTTTGTTCAGTTGGCGAAGAAACTTCAAGAAGGGCAAGGTGTGTGGACGATAACGAACATGTTCACTGACCTCTCTTTTTATGGTTTCGATATCAATCTGTAAAAAGTCAGACCAGTAATCAACACAATACCATTCCAGACTGCCATAAAGCGAAGCAGATAAAGCTTCCAGTTTGTCACGGGCTTCCGACAGAGGCAGGTTTGACAGTTTGGCATATTCCCTGGGCAAATGTTCGCGCCAGAAAAAATTATCGAATGACAAGTCCAGCAAGGTGCCATCCATGTCCAGCAAAACGGTATCGATTTTATCCCAGTTAATCATTGGCTTAAGTAAACCCGGCTGACTAGGCTATAATGCGTAAAATTCAATGCGTTCATTATAGCAGTAGGCCCGCTAGTTAGTATGTCACAGGAACAATTATTAACAGGCATCAAAGCGATCAGCAAAATGGCTGGTGAAGTTATTCTGGCTGTCTATAACAGAAACGAATCAATAAAGGTCAGCAACAAAGAGGATAATTCGCCTTTAACAGAAGCAGATCTGGCTGCTCACCAGATAATCATTTCTGAGCTGGAAAAGTTAACGCCAGGGATTCCGGTGTTGTCAGAAGAATCTGCCACAATCAGCTGGGAAGAGCGACAGACATGGACAAGATACTGGCTGGTAGACCCGCTTGATGGCACCAAAGAATTTATTAATAGGAATGGAGAATTTACCGTCAATATCGCCCTGATTGATGAGCATGTGCCTGTGCTCGGCGTTGTTTATATTCCCGTTACAAAGACACTTTATTCAGGTGGACTTGGGCTAGGTGCTTTCAGAGAAGAAAATGGCAAGGAAATCAGGATTCAGGTAAAAGACACGAAACTCGATGAAGCCGCAAAAATTGTTGCCAGTAGAAGTCACCGGGGTGAAGAACTAGACAGGTGGCTTGAAAAAGTGGGCAAATCTTTTCCGGCAGTAGAGTTGTTAAGCATGGGCAGTTCACTGAAAATATGTCTGGTTGCAGAAGGAGCTGCGGATATTTACCCGCGTTTAGCGCTTACTTCTGAATGGGATACTGCAGCCGCTCAGGCTGTGCTGGAGGCAGCGGGGGGCACCCTGTTGGATGTGGATTTCAGGGTATATCGTTATAATTTGAAGGAAGATATTCTGAACCCGTATTTCTTTGCGATTGGGGACAAAAGCTTTAACTGGCAGTCACTATAGACAGGAAATGAGCGCGTCATAAACCAACTGCACAAGCAGCAGAACTGTATTCACAAGCTTTACCCTTAAGGTTTAAAAACGTAAGATGAAGGCCATGAAAGAAAAAAGCGTTACCCGTACATCCAGTGCACGAATTCCGACCAAGTACGGTGATTTCCATTTGTGCTATTACACCAACACCGAAGATGATAAAGCACATCTGGCCTTGTACATGGGCGATGTTGAAAATGCCGCCAATGTTCTGACCAGGGTTCACTCGGAATGTTTTACCGGTGATGTCCTTGGGTCACTGCGATGTGACTGCGGTGAGCAGCTGGATTTCGCCATGCAGAAAATTGCCCAGGAAGGCAAAGGCGTCATCGTTTACATGCGTCAGGAAGGCAGAGGCATTGGCTTATCTAAGAAAATTGAAGCCTATAACCTTCAGGATGCAGGTCATGACACGGTGGAAGCGAATATCCTGCTCGGCCATCAGGCAGATGAAAGGGAGTATTCCCTTGCTGCTTTAATCCTCAAAGATCTAGGAATTAGCTCTGTTCGCCTACTCACCAATAATCCAACAAAAATCGAAGCGCTCAGTGATGAGGGCATTGTTGTCAATGAGCGTGTTAGTGTCGAAGGTACAGTTCATCCGGAAAATATCCATTATCTGATGACTAAAGCAAAACGGATGAACCATCTCCTGTCGATAAATAATCGACCCGACCCCAAGCCTCTAAATGATCCGCAGCATGAGCCTCAACCAACGGATTGAGAGCTGGCTCGACTCTCGAAAAATTAGCTTCCTGGAAAAGAACCGTCCCTTCATTACACTGGCTTTTGCTCAGTCTCTGGATGGCAGCATAACAACTGATCAAGGCAGCAGCGTTCCAATCAGTAATCATTTATCCAATCAGTTAACGCATCAGCTGCGTAGCCTGCATGAGGGCATACTTGTTGGTATTGAAACGGTGCTGAGTGACGATCCGCAACTTACGGTGCGTGAGTGGAGCGGCAAGAATCCACAACCTGTGGTTCTCGACAGCCGTTTACGTATGCCAGCAAATGCAAAACTTTGCCAGCATCCGGATAAATCCTGCTGGGTATTAACCCTACAGGAATCTGCTCTGGCCCCGGCTCAGCATGGAATTGAAATTTTTAGTTTGGACAAGCCGGACAATTCGGCCGCAGAAAACAATACAGCCTACTTCGTGCCACTTAGGCAAGCCATGCAGTTTTTGCGGCATAAGGGTATGGCCAGCCTGATGATTGAAGGAGGAGCGCGTGTGCTGACGGAATTTATCAAAGCCGGGCTGGCAGATGCCATTGTGATAACCATGGCGCCAATAATCCTTGGAGGATACAAAGCTTTTGGTGACCTGGATCTAGGAGGAGCACGTTTAATCCCAGAAATTTCCCCGCTGCATGCAGAGCAGCTGGGCGGTGACCTGATTCTATGGGGCGATGTGAAATACAGAGAGATAAAGGCGTGAAGGCAAGGCAACTGTGGTTTATATCGCCAGGTGCGGTGGAAGTGAAAGATGTTGAATTAGCAGCTTTGGCGGAAGATGAAGTGCTGGTTCGAACAAGCTATTCAGCGATCAGTGCAGGTAGCGAGTTGCTGGCTTACAGGGGTTTGCTGCCAGCTGGCCTGCCACTCGATGCCAGCCTTCCGGGAATGAAAGACCAAAGCAGCAACTACCCCCTGCAATATGGCTATGCCTGTACAGGTAGGATTGAACAGCTGGGCAGGGCATTGGATAGCAATCTTATAGGAGCAAAAGTTTTCGCTTTCAGTCCGCACGCCTCACACTTTGTCAGCAAAATAGACGAGTTGATTGTATTGCCGGATTATCTTTCTGAAGAGGCAGGAATTTTCATCGCCAATATGGAAACAGCGGTAAATCTTAGAAAAGATGGTGAAATAAAAGCTGGCGATGCGGTGGCAATTCTGGGTCTCGGTGTAGTGGGCCAATTGCTGGCTGCTTTGCTTGATCCGACAGCAAAAAAGAGTCTATGTTTGCTGGATGGCATAGCCAGCAGACGCAAAATGGCGAGTGTTCTTGACTCGGCGCAGCTTATGCCACCCGAAATCTCCTTAATCAGGGAGCTGGTGTCGGAAGCAGGCTTTGACCTGATTTACGAATTAAGCGGCAACCCGGAAGCCTTGAATATGGCAATTGAACTGAGTAATTTTGCCGGACGAATCATTATCGGCAGCTGGTACGGTGAAAAACCGGGCAGGATAAATCTTGGCGGAAAGTTCCACCGAAATCGCTTGCAGCTTATCAGTAGCCAGGTAAGCAGCATCAATCCTAAATTTCAGGATAGCTGGAGCAAAGAGCAACGCATGCAGGAAACACTGGAGGCGATCAGGTTTTGCAAACCGGAGCGTCTCATCACACATCGCTTCATCCTTGCGGATGCTGATCAGGCCTACCGTTTGCTTGATGAGGCTCCTGGGCAGGCAATGCAGGTAATTTTTGAATATGGGGATTGAACATGTATAAAGTATCGGTTCAGAAGGATTTTATTGCGCAACATTATCTGGTTGGAGGTGACTGGGGTGAAGAAAACAGTCCGCATGCACATCACTACGTACTGGAACTAATACTGGCAGCAGAAAATCTTGACCAGCACGGTTATCTTGTCGATATTCTAGATATCGAAAATGCCATGGATCAAACCATTAACTATTTTCGCAACAGAATGCTCAATGAACTTGAGGAATTTGCAGGATTAAACCCCAGCCTTGAACATTTTTGTCGGATCATCTTGCAAAAGATCATGGATGGTATCAGTCTGCCAGGCAATGGGAGCCTGATCATCAAACTCTGGGAAAACGATAGTTGCTGGGCCTCCTATGAGCATGATTATTGATTGATGCGCATTGCTTTCATCATTTATGGTGACATTAATACCCTGAGTGGCGGGTATTTATATGACCGTAAATTGATAGAACACTTGAGGGCTCAGGGCGAAGAAGTCGATATTATCAGCTTGGGAAAGCCGGCTTATCTTAAGGCGCTGATGCGAAATGTAGTGCCTCCAAAGCTGCTTAATCATAACTATGACCTTATCATTCAGGATGAGCTTGCGCATCCTACCTGTCTCCCCATTAACAAGGCGCTCAAACGCCTGCAAATAACTCCTGTGATTGCACTGGTGCATTTGTTCAGTGCATTTATTCCAAGCCTGACACTCACACAAACTGTGCGAGCGTTTGTGGAAAAGCGTTATATACAGACACTTGATGGACTGATACTCAATAGCCAAAGCACACTCAAACAGGCAATGCAATTAAGTAATCATAAGTTACCGCCACATCTGGTCGCGCTGCCTTGCGGCGACAATTTTAGTGATGATGAAATAAGGCAAGATAAAAAGCATAATTCGGGGCAACTTAAAATTTTGTTTGTCGGTAACCTGAGCAGGCAGAAGGGTTTGCATGTGCTGCTCAGGGCAGTGAACATGCTAAAAGACAAAACAATCAGTTTGACCATAGCGGGTCGTGAAGACCTGGATAAGGACTATGCAAAACAACAAAAAGATTTTGTGCAAAAACAGGGGCTGTCCGCTATGGTCACTTTTAGGGGCCCCCTGATAGGAGAAAGCCTGAGAACTCTTTACCAGCAACACGATGTCTTTGTCATGCCATCAGAAAATGAAGCTTATGGTATCGTGTACCTTGAAGCCATGCAGTTTGGTCTGCCCGCGATTGGCACTCGTACGGGAGGTGGCCGAGAAATTATCGAGCACGAAAAAAATGGATTCCTGCTGCCGCCGGAAGATTCTATTACGCTTGCCCGGATACTCGAAAACCTCCTGCAGGACAACAAGTGTCTGGAGGAATTATCCAAACGAGCCCGGCATAGCTATCAGTCTCATCCCCGATGGCAAGAGAGCTGTGAAAAAATTCATGATTTTTTAAAAACTTTTTAGGTTCATCGCTAACAGAATGATTGACGAAACCTTTGACTATGTAGAATACCTGCGGCTTAAAAAGGCAATCGATGATAGAAGCCTGAACCCCGTGGTATGGCAGATACTCTGCAAATGGATTGAGCAAAAAAGTTCTGGTCAAAAGCATTTGCGTGTACTGGAAATTGGTGCAGGTACTGGCACCATGATTGGCCGCTTACTGGACAGCGTATTTCCGTCTGGAACCAGCTATACGGCACTTGAACCGGAAAAAGCTTTTAAAGTGGCTGCCAGAGAACAACTTAAACACTGGGCAGCCGATAGGGGAATTGGCTTTACTGAAACTGCTGCAGGCACATGGCAGATCAACAAGGATGATAAGTGCTTGGAGCTGGAGTGGCTGAGCATCGCTGCAGAAAATCTGGGCACTGTCATTAAAAAAGGCAGCCTAGATTTACTGCTTGCTCATGCGGTGGTGGATTTGTTGCCTGTCCCGGTTTTATTGCCGAACTTATTAGATCTGCTCAAACCCGGAGGAGCCTTTTATTTCAGTCTCAATTATTCCGGCACCACCCGCTTTGAGCCAGCGCATCCTGATGATGTTCCCCTTATGCAGGCCTATAACAGGGATATGGATGCCAGGTTTGATGATTTGGACTGGCAGGCAAGCCTTACCGGAGCCAGACTGGGCCCCTGGTTAACTGCTGCGGGATGTCAGGTCTTGGCTGAGGCAGATTCTGACTGGCAACTTAACGCCTCTGATGGCTTATTTGTCAGAAATATTCTGGATACCATGAAAAAAGCCTTGCAAGAAATGAAACAGTTAGCTGACTGGTATGACAAAAGGGTCACGCAACTCGAAGCAGGCTCGCTCGCGGTTAAGATATCAAATACCGATTTTTTTGGCCTGAAAGCGGATCGGACAAAACAGTAAGAAGGGTCTGGATATGATAAATGGTATAGTCAATGGATCGTGCTTCTCAAGTGCCGTCATAATGTTTTACCCAGCGATCATCCCACAAAAAAATGCTGTATTTACCGGTGCCCAGCTGCATCAGCCAGACCACTATGATTAATACCAGTGCATCGCTGAGTGTCATGGCATAGTCCAGTAACCAGTAGGCAAAGAGGCAACACAACACCAGTGCACTCAGACGCCCGAGAATTCCCAGCAAAATCATTACGCAGCACATACTCATAAGCAGTATTAAAAAAAGCTCAGCAGGAGAGTTTGCCGGAACAATCAATTTTTGCTGAAGTGTAATGAAAAACAGGGCACACAGTGCAAGCCGTAAAAATGGCAGCAGATAAGCCTGAATCAGGGTAGTAGTGCAGGCAAAATAGTGTTGGGCGCCTGGTGCATCCTGCTTGATCAGGCCGCTGCAACTGAACCAGTCAATACCAAATCCGATGAGCAGAGGCAGCATAAAGGCAAGCCCGGCAACAACAGTTGCCGGTGGCGCCAGAATGGGCCACAGGACCACGGCGAGAAAGCCCATCTGGAAGCCGGCAAGTGCGCGTCGCTCAGGGTTTTTATTCAAGGGGTAAACTGGCAGCCTATGTCGCTTGCGCCAAATAAGGCCAGCCTGGAAAAGGTAATAGGCCAGGCTTACCGATAAATAGCTCCAGTGAATCTGGCCAATCCAGACTGCCAACAGGGGGGCGACCAGCAAACCCAGGGCATCAAACTCGGTATCCAGTTTTTCGCCGAGCAGACTTTGCTGAGCACTGATACGTGCCACATAGCCATCAACACGGTCGATGAGGGCTGCCAGAAAATATGCCAGTGCCGGGAATAAGAGAATAAAGGGACTCAGACTGGGCTGGAAAATAAAGCCGGCGGTAAACGCGATCAGCCAGGCCCGGGCGAGGCTCAGGTAATTCGCCCAGCCGAGATCCGGATACAGTACTGAGTCTGGCGCAGAACGGTTCAGAGCCAGCAGCTTATATGCCCGGTAGCTGCAAATAAGCCAGACAAGGCTGCTTTGTAAAGCCAGCACACAAACCTGGAGCAAAGGCCAGATTTTCAGGAAAAAGGCTGAAAAAACAATAATTAAGCAGATGCCAGCAATGCTGGTCCGCTGCAGCTGTACACTTGCTGGGTTATGCTGGCTTAAGCTGGCTGTCATTTGTTGAAGATACGCAGCCGTACTATTTTATGCAATAAAAACAATCTCTTGTGGCGCTTCCTTGGATTGGAACTAGATGGTAGCTCCTTAGTGGGCCTAATTACACTGCATTTTTCAATAAATTAAGTAAAAACAGTAACAAGACTGTATAAATTCATAAATACACTAGACATTTTCATTTAAAGTTGCCAATATTTGCGGCATGGCTGGGTTAAGGTCTAGAACTTAAGCGTGTCTGTGTTGTTTCTATTTCATAGAAGAAGCAGCTGATTAATCAGAGCGAAATGTAAGTAATACGTATTATTTAAAGGAGAATCATTGTGAAATATATTGGCAGCAAGCTTGCTATTGGGTTCCTAGCAGTAAGCCTCTCTTTGACACCCAGTCACAACGCCAATGCACAGGCAGCTGGCGGAATTGCTGGCTTGGGTGGCTTAGGTGGTACAGGTATTATTGGCATTATCGCAGTTGTCGCAATTATCGGAGCGGCTAGTGATAATGGCGGTGGTGATAACCTTAGAAATCTTCAGCCGGGGGATATTATTCCTCCTCCTACACCGTCAACACCGTCAACAGCGACAACGACGACGACAAATCTAGGAAGTGGTGGTGGTTCAACGACAACGACGACGACAAACTAGCTATTAGTCAAACTAAGAAATAAAAAAGGCGGCTTTGCCGCCTTTTTTATGCCTAGTAATGTCGAAAGTATTAATTCATAAAGTTATTGTTTTCCATGTTGCGTAACATAAAAAATGCTTTATTGATTCTTGCCACTGCATCATCGGCTAATGCTCTAGCAGCTGACTTTGGTACCACCGGGCTAATTGATATTCCCAGTGCACGTATGATGGATGATGGTGAGTTCAAATTTTTGATGAGCCGCCAAACCCTGGCGGATATTTATTCGCTGAACTATCAGGCGACTCCCTGGCTGGAAACTACCTTTCGTTATACGATTTTCAATCCGGACGATGTTCCCGAGTCGAAAGATAACCTTTATGATCGTAGTTACGAGGTTAAATTGCGCCTGATCAGAGAACGACGACTATTCCCTCAGTTGGCCTTGGGTATTCGGGATGTGCTGGGTACCGGCGCCTGGGGTAGTGAATACCTTGTCGCCAGTAAATCTGTAGGCAACCTTGATTTGACGCTGGGCGCAGGTTGGGGTCGTCTGGCGCAGCGTTCCAGCTTCAGCAACCCGCTTACCAATATCGCCGACCGTTTTGAGAGAAGAGATGCGGAAACAGGACAAGGCGGCAAGGTCAACGTAGATGATTTTTTTAGCGGGCCTGAAGTAGGAATCTTTGGCGGTTTCACTTATGACCTGAGCCAGTGGAATACTCGTGTTATCGTTGAATATAACTCGGATTCCTATCAGCGTGAGAGGAATTTAGGCACCATTGCTGATGCATCACCGATAAGTTATGGCCTTGAGTGGCAGCCCTTTAGGGGGATCACGTTGGGAATCAACCGACAGCAGGGGAATCAAACCGGGTTTTTTATAGCAGCATCAGTCGACACTAAAACAACACCGCCGCGAGGTGATGTAAATTTGGTTGTCCCGGTTAATTCAGCGTCTGTGCAGCAGGCCGGTATAAATATTAGCAATACCTGGTACGGCAGGTTGTTGCGCGACACCGAGGCTAACGGCATGCTGTTGCGTTCGGCCAATATGAGCAATGATGGCCGATCAGTCAGTTTGGAACTTAGCAATCAGCAATATAATTTGGCCGCCGATGCAGTTCGTCGTTTTTTGACGCTTGCAGAAATTTACTTGCCAGCAGAAGTGCAAACTGTCAATGTGATTCTGAATGAAGACGGCATCAGAACCAATGCCATTCGTTACCAGCGCCAATTTGGCGCCCAAGAGCGGTCCTGGCTTGCTCAAGAGGAACTGGTATCAATACAAGCTGGCCAGCCTTTATTTAATCTGACTGACTTTACCCAGTATCGTGTTCCCAATGCTGCTTTTGGTGCTGATCTGGCCATGCGTGTTTCTCTGTTTGACCCTGATAAACCGGCACGCTATCAGATAATGCTCAAAACTTCTGCAGCTATAGATTTGGGTAATTATTTTTCGCTGGTGGGCACATATAACTGGGATATTGATAATGATTTTGACACCATCACCAGAGGCCCCGGTTCCGTGCTGCCTCATGTGCGAACGGATATTGCCCGTTACCTGAAGGAAGGGGCAACCGGACTGGATAGTCTGTATTTACAAAAAAGAGGAAATTTGGGTAGGGATTTGTATTTTAAGTCTTT
>Ga0181583_10000017_pt1 | contig 83056 bp, 81 predicted proteins | sample 071ome_31_FD_132461 | JGI IMG/M metagenome (GOLD analysis project Ga0181583, IMG submission 132461) | Coastal salt marsh microbial communities from the Groves Creek Marsh, Skidaway Island, Georgia - 071405CT metaG (megahit assembly) | ecosystem: Environmental > Aquatic > Marine > Intertidal... | reverse complement strand
AGGCTTACCATTCATTCAGTGAACGATCCAGTCACATTAGCTAGCTTTAAGAGGATATATGTTGATGTCACATGGAAGAGTTCATTCAATAATGAAGACATGACTTATCGATTGAGTACATTAGTGGCGGATCAATAATGACTAAAAACAGTGCATTTACGTTAGTAGAGATAGTTATGGTAAGTGCTATTATTGTTTTGGTAACAGGTTTGATATACAGCATGTATTTTCATGTTTCACGGAATGCCGATAGGCAAGATAAAGAACAGTTGTACTACCAAAAATTAACTTCTTTGGAGGCCCGCATCAGACAAGATCTTAGATCTTCTTTAGCTTTTCAGGAGGAGGCCCCGGGTGTTTTCAGTATTAAAACTATTTATATGGATGAATCTAATAATCCATCAATTAAAGATATTATTTACTGGGTTGACGAGTCGGGTAGAGGAGTCGAACGTCATGACAAGAATGCATCAGAAGTTAAAACTTTCGATTTTTCAGGATTGCTAGGTGATAACGAGCAATTTATTTTTCGTTTAAAATGAATTCTATTACTGAAGAACGCGATAAATGGGAGCGAATATATACCAAAATATCGGAAGATCTATTTTCTCCTGAGCTTGATATTCAGCGTAAAGCTTTAGAGTTCATATCTAATCATCCTAGTCCGCGGTTTAGAAACTTAATTTTACGCAAACACGATCAGGTAATTCAGCAACAATTTGCAGCCTTATTCATGAGAGCTGCTGCATTGGTTCTAAAGAATGACTACTTTAAGCTAGTCGCAGACTATTTGCGTAATCCGAATTCTCATATACGTGCAGACTGTATTTTATCTATTCAACTGATCCTTAATGATCAAAACCGGCACAAGATAATAATTACTTTAATTAACTTCTTATCTGACCCAGATGAGCTCGTTGTGATGAATGTAATTAAGGTTCTTACTGAAAACTATGAGCTTAATGAGATTACCTCTAATTTGGATAAATATCTTAAGTCAGACGATCAACGACGTCATTTAAATGCTCTATATCTTATCGAAAGAATGCAATTGGAGGATTCATCTAAGATCTTACAGAAATGCTTTTTTCATAACGACCCTGAGGTGCGTTTATCTGCAAAGAAATTAATATTAAGAAAAAAAAGATCTATTTCAATTAGAGATCAAGAGCAATCAATCGGACTAGAAAAAGAAGTTGAATTAAAAGATTTGATAGAGGCATTTCATAACCATGAAATGAGAAGAATTATTGATATTCTTCAGAATATCGGGACTAAGGGAGAAAACCCAGAAGTAGCAAAATTCTTACACAAAATTTTAGAGAGTGAATGCTTTGATTTAGACTCTTTCGTTCTAGCTACGGCTGTAAAGACTTTGGTTGACACCTCCAGTGATTTGGTCTGGCCAACCCTGTCCAAATACCTGAAGCATGATGATAGTCGAGTAATAGCAAATACAGTCGAGGCTTTAAGTAGTCAGAACGAGATCAATTTAATACCTTTTCTGAGAGAATTTTGTGATCAGGTGGATGTAACGAACCCCTCCGATATGAGAATCATTCTAAGTGGAATTTCTCTATTAATACAACATGATTTAAAGACAGCTATGCTAGTAATGAATAAACTCGAGTCGGGAGAACTAGATAGTAGAATTCTTTTTGCGGAGACCCTTAAAAAATGGACGAAACCACCACTTGAGCTGGAGCAACTTGTACTTAAATTTATACAAAAGGAAACAAGCAATGAAATGATGGATTCCTGCAAAGACTTTATAAATCAGAACGGATCTCCTAGGGCCATTTCCGAGTTCAATAGGATTAGTAATAAGTTTCAAAATGATAAAAAAACAAATGATTTAGTGAAAAACTTTATATTCGATAAATTCGGTATTAGTCTAAGTCACAAATTTGAGAAGTTCGATTTTTTAGATAAGTATCTCAGTCTGGTCACTAAATGGTTTTCTACTAAGAATTTTGGCCTAGCTTTTATCCTAATTTTATTTACATTGGTTTACTCATTCTACGATTCCAGCCCAACTGAGGTGGCAGTAAAACCAAATCACTTCATTAATTCTATAAGTAGTTCAGTTGGATCAAATATCAAAGGAAGAGGAGTTATCATCGAAATAAATACAGCGGAGAATGTAATCGAGGTCAAGCAAAATGAGATTCAATATCAGCTTAGATTTAGAGATCTAAGTGAATTTGATAAATTTTCTAAAGGTCAGAGTGTTAAGTTTGTTGGTCAATTAATTGACCGTACTTCTAACCCATTTACTGAAATTCGATGCAAATACATCTTTGCAGAAGGGTCATATTCAAAAACACCTTCTTCGTAATATTTTCTGCTTGCATAATGCTGTTATCTTGCACAATCAAATAATGTTAACGGTATGAATGTATACTAAAGACTACTTATTTTGATTTGAAATCATGTACCAATTGAAAGTGTGTTCTGTTATCGGGCATGTTAAAAAAGTTAAGAATGTTAGAATCGGTGGGGAGTATCGCTAATGACAAGAGCTTTACCTCAATACAGTAGCGAAGTCCCAAAAGAGCAGCCTCCTTTGAGAGTCTGGGCAGAGGGAGTAGAACTTTGCTATCTACTGGAGTTCGAGTTCGGAATTCTGGCCTTCATCCCTTCAAGCATGCCCTTAAAGATGATTCCGTGTAATGGGTACAAGGAGTACCAGTACATCAGACCAAACAATCCAATAGGATCAAAAATCGCATTTTGAGTTATCTGATAATTGTTGCCTTCAATATGAGTTACTCTAAACTCCAGCCAGGCTCGACCTGGTGTTTTCATTTCCGCATACAATCTGAGAAGTTCTGCTTCCTTGTATTCTTCGACTCTCCACCAGTCAACCGTATCACCGACTTTCAGGTTTTCCTGATCGGGACGACCCCGTTTGATTCCTACTCCACCAACCAGCTGGTCGATAAATCCTCGAATCTTCCAAAGAAAATTTGCATGGTACCAGCCATTCTTTCCTCCTATACTTTGAACTGGCTGGAAAGCGTCTGCGGCGTTTTGAGCCTCTACAATGATGCTGTGTGAATCAACGATACGATTCCCGAACCGAACCCCGGCCCATTCTCTTCTCAAACCCTTGCTGGATATAGAATCTGACCATCGAATCTGGCGAACCTCGGTTTCTTCCTCATATATAGCCTTTTCGATGGCATCTTCGAGTCCGAGAACTTCGATTTCTGGAAAGACCTCTCTTGCTGAGTGGTCATTCACAACTGTTGGATTCTTGAGACTCTCAACCAACTTCCGTCCGATACGTGCATAAACGGGTGTGATGAGTGCCAGCCACAGGCTGGATAAGGTGGGAGTCAGAAAGGGAAGGGGGATGAACACTCTCTTCAGCTTTCTTTGACGGCAATACTCTTTCATGATATCGAGGTAGCTCACTTGGTCCAGACCACCGATTTCAAAAACATGATGAGTCTTGTCAGGAAATATCTTTTCAACACTGGCTTCGAGATAGTCCAGCACTGACCAGACACCAATTGGTTGAGCAAGAGAGTTTACCCAGGAGGGACAGGTCATTAAAGGAAGGCGCTCGCACAAGGCTCGAACCAACTCATAACTCAAGCTTCCGGCACCCAAAATGATGGAAGCGCGTAGTTCTATAGTCATTACACCGGTGGAAGCGAGACATTTCCCAACACTTTGTCTGCTTCTTAAGTGAGAAGAAAGTTCTGCATCTTCTGATCCCAGTCCCCCAAGATAGATGATGCGCTTGACTCCGTTTTTACTGGCAGCCTTGGCAAAATTTAAAGCACATTTTTGTTCCAGATCCTCGAAGTTATCCTTGTTCCCGGCTCCCAGTGAGTGGACCAGATAGAAGGCTGTATCCACATCCTTAAGAGCGGTTTCAATTGTGTCGTATTTCAGGCAGTCCAGCTTGCAGACCTGCACAAATTCAGGTACCCGTACTTCCAGGTACTTGGGAACTCTCGCACCACATTTAATATTGTAACTGCTGTCCTTTAGTCTCTGGATTAGTTTGGATCCGATGTAGCCAGTAGCTCCTGCGATGAACAAATTCCGATTTTGCATGTAGGTAAGATATACCGAATCAGTCTGCTTAGAAACTAATGCACTTGATTGGTACGAGTCTAAATTCACTGAGTAGGTCACTTTATGCTTTAAAGACTCCCTTGACGAAAGAATCAGTATTGAGTTTGTTGATTATTCTAACGATTCGGAGCTCCTCGTGATATTCCAACCAAGAGAAAACCTGACATTGGAAGAAGTTGAAGCTCACCTACATCTTGTGATCAAAGATGCTGTCTCAACGCAGGCAATGCTGTCTTTAACCAGCGGCATTTTCCTTGTCGCTCTCGCGATTCAACTGGGAGCTTCCAACACTACGATTGGTTTGTTATCCGCGATACCTTTTCTGGTGCAATTGATTCAGCTTCCTGCTATCTACCTGGTTGAAAAACTTCGCAACCGAAAGATGATTACGGCCTTATTTTGTTTTGTCGCCCGCTTCTTTTGGCTGGGAATTGCCTCGATACCTTTCTTCTTTAGCGGGGAGAGCGCCGTCTTCTTCCTTGTTTTCTTCTTTGTCTTCCTGATCGGGCTCTACTCAATCCATCGCCTGACCAGTATTCGCGAAGAAGGGGAAGTGGAAGAATCGGTTGTGATTCAGGAGTTTTTCATGGAGATTCGAAGAGAGTTGGGGATCACATCAACTGTTGGAGGATTGAGGGGAATCGTCTTCTATCCTCTTCATGTCTTCAAGAAGATTAGTTCCAAACGATTCTCTGTCTTTGACGATACGCCTGAACCTTGATCCTTGCCAAAGAGTAAGCTGGGACAATGACTGCGCTACTTTGATCGAATCTAAAGAGCATCAGACTCACCAATTGCCGTTTTGGAACAAATTTCAGTGAAATCGCCAACAAGCCGATAAAGAAGTTACCTTTGGAAGAGTCTATTGTCGCAGTATGCAGCATAAAAATTATGCCTGCTCGATTTTACATTCAGGATTGTGAGGGTTAATGGATCGCAAGGCGTATTGGAATGAGAATTATTATCAGTACTGGAAGTCCAGAGTCGATGAAGCTGATGGCTCTGAGAATACAAGTACTGTGATTGAAGGAGACCCCAGGACAGAAGGTGATCAGGTATATCTTGATCTGACTTCAGAAGTCCCCTTTCGCAAGGGCAAAATTTTAGAAGTAGGTTGCGCTTGGGGCAGGTTGTTTTCCCACTACAAGGAATTGGATCTGGAAATTTATGGAGTGGATATTTCACAGGCTATGATAGATGCAGCATTGAAAGAGCATGGGGCTGAAGATAGCATCAAATTTCTTGAGGTGGCTGAGGCTGAGAAACTGCCTTTTGAAAATGATCAGTTTGACAATCTTGCGTGTTTTGCAGTCTTTGATGCGACTTGGCAGGACGAAGCACTTGCAGAATTTACCAGAGTCATTGCACCCAAGGGTCAGCTTTATCTCACCGGGAAGAATAATCTCTACATGGATGACGACGAAGAAGCAATGGCAGCAGAGATTGGAGCGCGTAAAAAAGGTCATCCAAACTATTTCACGGATACACCCCTCTTGATTCAGAGTATGCAGGAGAATGGTTTTGAGCTTCTTTCTGCTTACTTCTTCCTGAGAAGGGGAGACTTTGCCCAGCAGATCTATTCAAGAGAAATTCCTGAGCGATTTTATGAGTATTTTTTAATCTTTAGAAAAGCCAAAGTCACCGGCAACTATCGATTTGAGGGTTTGGCCAGTGAATTCTCTCAAAATTTCCTTCAGAAAAAGGAGTAATGAATGCCTGAAAAAGGAACGGTATATATTGTACATTCCGTCGATACGGAAGGGCCTCTCTATGAATCATTGCAGGCAACTTTTGATCGCTTGTCAGAATTGTTTAGTGTTGAGATGGAAGCCAGCCATCAAAATCTAAAAAAACTGCAAAATTGCGAAATCGATCTGGGGGGTAGGGAAGAGGAAGTCGCTCGTCTGCTTTCACCTGAATTACTTGGTTATAATGATAGCTGGGACAAGCTGGAGAAAATGCATGAGACTCTGTTGTCAAAGGAGTTTCGCCATGAGCTGATCGACAGCTTTGGAGGAGGCTGGATTTTTTGCTGGTTTTGTCTGGATCACGTAGGGTTTCAAACAAATCCAAGACGAAGGGATATGGGCTATCACAATATTCATGATCGCTACCTGGAAATCCTGGATCGTATGGATAGCAAAGAGTTGGATGAAATTCAATGGCACTTTCATCCTATGAGTACTTACAAGGAAGCTCATCGCTGCGCTACAAGTTATGTAAATTCACCTCATCTGCATGAGACTCTTTGCCGTAGAATCGTGGAGAGAAACTTCTTTCCATCCGCATTTCGGGCAGGTTTTCAAACTTTGAGACCAGACAGTCACTGGTTTCTGGAGCAGTGGATTCCCTTTGATTGTACAAATATGGCCCTGGATGATCCTTCTGAATTTGAGGTACACAACGACTTTGCAGATGGTCGATTCGGAGATTGGCGAAGGGCTCCCAGCGACTGGAGGGTGTATCAGCCTGATTTTCATGACTATCAAAAAGAAGGAAGCTGTAATCGATACATTGGTCGCTTTTTAAACTTGAAAGCAAGACTTTGTGAAATTAATCAGTACGAAGTGGACAAGGCATTTCAAAAGGCTGAGAGGGGAGAAAATGTGCTAATGGGGCTGAACAACCATGACTTTCGCGACATGATCTCAGAGGTGAATCGAGTCAGAGAATTTATTCGCCAGAGTGCGACGAAATATCCCGAAGTGAAATTCAGGTTTTCCAACTCAGTAGATGCCTTCAACGCGGTATGTCACGATGGTAAGGTGGAAGACCTTAAACTTGATATTCGTCTCGAGAGACAGCCAGATCGTTTGAAGGTTTACATCAAGACTGTTGAGGGAAAGGTATTTGGTCCACAACCCTATTTGGCGATTGAAACGCGATCAGGCCGTTTTATCCATGACAATCTTGATTTTGGTCTGGATGGAAGGTCCTGGTCTTATTGCTTTGATACTGAGACTGTTCCTGCACATGATCTTAAGCGTTTTGCTGTGGCGGCAAATAATCAGTTTGGCAGTCAACATATTGAACTGATCGAAGATTTTCAGAGTTGATTACGGACTGAATCAGGCACACTGGAATGGATGCTATTGGAGAAAGAAATGAGTGAGAATCAAGAGGATTACAAGAAGAAGCTAAAAGAATATTATGATGAAAAGTCTGCGGTTTACTCTGCTACTTATACAGGTGAAGGTAGATACCCAACTGGTTTGCAAAGGCAAAAAATCGCGATTGAGATGATTGACTGCATTGATCCCAAGCCTGAGTCAATTCTGGATGCTGGTTGTGGCGATGCAAGAATGATTATTGAGTTGAGTAAGATCGGTCTGGCTGCCAGAGGATTTGATTTGAGTGATGGAATGCTCAATGTTGGAAGGAAATTACTCAGGGAAAATCAACTTTCAGAATCACTCATAGAATCAGGTGATGTCTACAAGATTTCATCAGCCGATTCGAGTCATGATCTACTGCTTTCTCTGGGTGTCATTGAGAATCTGGACAGACACAAGGAGCTATTCGAAGAATTTTCAAGGGTTCTTAAACCCGGGGGCCGAATTTTGGTGAGTCTGGAAAACCAGTTATTCTCCCTTTTCACTTTCAATAAGCATACTTTGAGATTCCTGGGTGACTTTTTTGGAAAGATAGGTGTGCCAAGTGATACTTCAAGGGAAGTCCTGAAAGAACTTGGAACTCTCTTGAATGTGGATGAGGTGGAATACGTCAGTCGTATCATTGGTGATGATCAGATAGACAGAGAAGGGGTAGATTTACCTGTTTACCATACCTTAAACATCAAATCAGAAATGAAGAAGTTGGGTTTTGAACTGGAGAAACTGCGCTACTATCATGTTCATCCGATTCCTCCCCGATTTGAAAACCAGTTTCCCGAAGTGTTTGGCGATCTGGCTCTGAGCCTGGAATCTGCACAGGAAACTGATTACTCAGCATTGGTCTGTAACTGTATGCTTGTTCAAGCTGTGAAAATTTAGGATCCCAAAACCACAACCCAGCTTATCTTCTCCAGGTCGTCGGGTAGTCTGAAGGCACTGTGTTTTAGTATCTCGCGCAAGTTGGGTGGATTGAGTCGATCTGACTCTTCTGCGCGCTCTCCAGGCTTGAGGTCATCAAACATCCAGATGATCTTTTCCCTTCCCAACTCCATTCCATAGCTGTTGAAGAATATCAGTTCAAACTTCGGTTTTCGCACTTCATTGGATTGATTGAGCAAAGTGTAGAGTACCTTGTTGGAAACAAAATCAATCTTTCTGAGTAAGCTGTTTTTCAACAAGACACGATTCTGATCAACAGGGATGGCCCGGTCGCTGTAATGATCTTTCATGGAAACTTTAGGAAGCTCTATTGATTGAGCAGATATAGTGCCAAGTGAAAGGAGAGTGACCAATAAGAAAGTTAAAAATGGTTTCTTTTGCATCATAAGGACTCCTGAATGATTGTGTTGTGCCATAATTTAATCTCAGATCTGGTTCGGGAAGTTTAAACCAGCCCAAACAAAAATTGTGGAAAAAGATTAAACAATTCTTGGTCTTTCCTGTGCTCTTGAGAAGACTTAGACTGGGTTTCAGTAATCATTAGAGTGGATTGTAAAGCCTTGTTTACTCTCGATTGAATTCGGTTGGTCTTGCTGAAGGTGTCTCAGAGTTTTGAAAATGAGTTTGTTTGCTTCCGTTTTAAGTCGAGAGAAATCATCACAATAGATACAGATGTGACTGAGCGATGAATCATTGTTGAGTACATTGTAAGGGTTGAACTGGAAAGAATATGGAATTGAAGGAAAAGGCAGAAAAATACCTATCGGAAGCACTGCAGGTGCCTGGTGCCAGCTTTCGTGATGGACAATGGGAGAGCATCGAGTCTTTGCTAAACGGCCAGAGAGCATTGGTTGTTCAGCGTACCGGCTGGGGAAAGTCCATGGTGTATTTTCTGGGTACCAGATTGCTTCGAGATGAGGGTAAAGGACCGACTCTTTTGATCTCTCCCTTGCTATCACTCATGCGTAATCAACTGGAAGCAGCCTATCGCATTGGTTTGAAGGCACGAACGATTAACAGTTCCAATACAGAAGACTGGGAGCGCATCGAAGAAGAAATCAGGCGCGATGAGGTGGATGTGTTGCTGATTTCACCAGAGCGTCTTGCCAATTCAGGTTTTCAGTCTCAGACTATGTCCTTTCTGGCGAAGAAGATTGGACTGTTTGTCATTGATGAAGCTCATTGTATTTCCGATTGGGGACATGATTTTCGACCCGACTATCGCCGGATCATCGAGGTCTTGTTTTCACTACCTGATAGTGTTCCCGTTCTGGCAACAACAGCTACTGCAAATGACAGGGTAGTTCAGGATGTCCAGTCGCAGCTTGGTGAGAACATTAACCTTCAAAGAGGTTCGCTGGTAAGAAAGAGTCTCAAGCTTCAAAACATACCTATGCCGGATCGAAAGGCGAGAATGGCCTGGTTGGCTAAGAAAATCCCACAGATTACAGGCAGTGGAATTGTTTATACGCTTACCCAGAAAGATGCTGTCAGGATAGCGCAATGGTTACGTGAGCAGGGGATCAAAGCGGAAGCCTATCATGCGGGACTGATTGATGGAGAAGGGGGAAGCTCAATCAAGGAAGAGTTGGAGCAGAGGTTACTGAGAAACGAGATCAAGGCACTGGTAGCTACTGTGGCCCTGGGTATGGGCTTTGACAAGCCGGACCTTGGCTTTGTGATTCACTTTCAGCGTCCCTCTTCTGTGGTTCACTACTATCAGCAGGTTGGTCGTGCAGGACGAGCTGTGGAAGAAGCCTACGGTATCCTGCTAAGTGGTGAAGAGGATGATCGAATTGCTGACTACTTCATCAAAAATGCTTTTCCTCCCCAAAAGTATGTCTCTCAAATTCTGGAAGTATTGGCGCAACATGAGGAAGGCTTGTCCATACCGGCTATGCAAAAGGATCTTAATCTCGGACGCGGACGTTTAGAGAAGACATTAAAGTTTCTATCCGTGGAATCACCTTGTCCCGTAGTCAAAGTTAAGTCCAAGTGGCAGCTAACCCCGTTTTCTGATTCATATAAGGTGGACCAGGAGCGACTTGAACTGATTACTGGAATTCGAAGGGCAGAACAGAAGCAAATGCAGGATTATATGACCCATGAATCCTGTCTAATGGCTTATCTCCAGGATGCACTCGATGATCCACAGCCTCAAAACTGCGGTAAATGCAGCAATTGCAACCCTGAGGATCATCTGGATTCAGAAGTAGATCAGGACCTGATGATGCTGGCAGGGGTCTTCTTGAAGAGAAACTATCAGGAGATTAGCCCTCGAAAGCGCTGGCCAGTAAAGAATATGTTTCATGAGACTGCGCTAACCGGTTTCAAAATCCCGGAAGCTCAACAAATGGAAACAGGCTATGCCTTGTGCGTATGGAGAGATGCAGGATGGGGTGAGTTGGTGGCAAGGGGAAAAACCATTGATGGAGAATTTGATGAGCAACTGGTGAAAGCTTGCGAGCAGATGCTCAGTAGCTTCGAAGTAAGATTTGATTGGGTATGCGCTATCCCGTCAATAAGAAGCCCGAATCTGGTTCCCGGATTTGCCAGGAGATTGGCTTCCTCTTTAAAAATCCCTTTCCATCCAGTGTTAAAGAAAGTTAAAGAGACCTACCGTCAATCCCAAATGGATAACAGCTTTCAGCAAGTCGCTAATCTTGACGGCGCCTTTGAAATTGAGGGGGAGATTCCTCCCGGCAGGTGTTTGCTCGTTGATGATGTTCATGTTTCAGGTTGGACGGTCACATTGGCGGGAGCTTTGCTGGGCAAGAGTGGTGCAGAATCAGTGACTCCGCTAACTTTGGCTGTTAATCCAACAGGGCTTGATTAGTGCATTGGAGACTTAACCCTCCACCCATTGCTTTACTTAGTCGATCAATACCTCATAATGATTTTCGTCTTTCGCCATATAGGGAACAAAATCAAAGCTGTGCTGACACTTCTCGAACAGCTCCGAATCGGTAAGAATGTTTGAATGTGTCGTCTTTCTGGTCAACTCTTCAGCCTTCAGAGAAGTTGGGCTCAAAGTTGATAGGTGCCTTTTCACACTGTTTCCAATGATTGTAAAGCGAACCATGCCATGAGCAAGACCGACCCCATTCTCAACAGTGAACTTCCCGTCAGCTTCTCTTGATTTATTGAATTCTTGCATGGCTACGGACATGTCTATCGCTGCCTGAATAGCAGCCTGGTAGTAGTGGGAGCTGGTTCTTTCAAAGAATACAGCCACAACAGCATCGCCGATAAAGCGCTCGATCACACCATTGTGTCTCTGGATAATCTTTTGCCACAATTCAAAGTACTCATTGCGCATTTCCACAATTTCTTGAGGATCGTAGATTTCGGATAGTGTGGTAAAGGAGCGAATATCGCTAAAAAGTACCACAGCATTGCTCTCCAGTGAATCCAGCAACTTTCCAGATTTGTCTGTCATTAGATTTAAAATCTGTCCGGCTACGAAGGTAGAAACTTTTTCCTTTTCTTCAAGACTGTTCACCATTTCGAACTGAATCGTTTGTTGAAAACTCCTAATATTGATCATGAGATGATTCAGGAATGTATGCAGTGCAATGAGATTGCCCATCAGATTGATGATAGCCGGGACCCTGAAGACTCTCTGAGGATATTTCTGGAACTGGACGACCTGGAAGAGCTTTCTGAAGAAATCAGGGTTGAGGATGCGAAGAGGAAACTGAACTGGCTTGAAGAACAGATGGAGCGTCAGGATAGAGCCTGGAAGTATATACTTGAGAATTGATCATACAACAAATCAATCCAGTAAACGTAGTGAACTACCCCTCATGATTTTAGAAAGGATGAGACAATGAAAAACTTACTTACATTGTTCAGCGTTTGCCTTGTAGCCACAACGACCACAACTTTTGCCAATGATATAGTTCCCATTAATGACAATGAAATCTACGTCTGTGCTCGTGAAGCAGGTGAAGAGTTTGATGGGGTTTGTGGAAATCGGGAGGCTCTCAAGGATGTAGCCGCTACTGTGACATTCTACAGTAGTAAAGATGGCAGAATCACATCTGGTTCTGTAATAGAAGCCTTTCACACAATCGAAGGACAATTGATTAGAAACTCAATTGGTTCTCAAGTCTATGAATTCAAGGGAAGTAAAACTTGATTCTTCTACACTGGTTGGGTGGTTATGAAGGTTGAGAAGCCTGGTTTCGAGCCTTTTTATACCCAAATAATTCCCATGCGCGCTTTTGGAGTAGATTCCAAATGGGCTTTGATCTACAACGAAAACAATTTTAATCAGGACGGATTCGTATGTGATGCTTACCGATTGATCGGAAGAAGCACGGATAAGAGAATCAACGGAGCCTATGTATCTTCAGAATTTGAACCCCGCTATATGCAGTATCACAATCTGGTACCTATGCACGTTAAGATGGCTCGTAAAGTTGCTGCCAGGACCGGTTCAACGCAGGCCTTTGAAAATCTCTACGAAAAATAAAATGATTCCGAATTGAATCCCTTTCTCCTTTACAGCTGCTGATTGAAGTAAGCTGTTGAAATGAAGAAAGGGGTTTTTTTTGTTCTGTTGATTGGTCTGATTGTCGTTGTGTCCTGGAATCCTCTTGGTGCTTTGGAAGAACCCAAGTTCGAGGTTATAAAAACGTATGAGGGTTTTGAGCTTAGAAAGTACCAACCCCATATCGTGGCTCAAACCATTGTTAATGGTAATTTTGATAATTCAGGAAACAGAGCTTTTCGAATTCTGGCGGGCTACATTTTTGGCAAAAACAAGCAGGAAGTGAAGATGGCTATGACGGCTCCGGTAAACCAGGTTGAGTTGTCATCCAGTGCTGCTTCTGACTTCAAAAGTACTTCGGAAACAAAGGGTGAAAATCCGCAGACCGCTGATTCCATGGAAATGGGCGCAGAGGAAGCTTCTGTCGAGGGCAGGTCTGTAAAGATGGCCATGACGGCCCCTGTAAATCAGCAAGAGCTTGGTGAAGAAAAGTATCTGTATGAATTTATCATGCCTTCAAAATTTACAATGGAGACTCTACCCACTCCACTGGACTCACGAGTACGACTCAAAGAGAAGTCAGGGAAGTTGATAGCTGCCCACGAATACTCGGGAACATGGTCTCAAAAACGATATGAGCGCAAGAAAGAAGCATTCTTGAAGAAGCTCAAGGAAGCCGGTTTTGTGGCAATAGGGACGCCTGTTTTTGCTCGCTACAATTCACCCTTAAGTTTATGGTTCCTTAGAAGGAATGAGATTCTGGTCGAAGTCAGCGGCGAGGGTAAGTCAGATGGATAGTAGACAAAATCTTGTTCTTTTCGGACTATTTTTACTGATCTACTGGTTTATGACTTTTCTTTGCCTTCGATATGGTGGAAAAACACTCATGGACGCGTTCAATCCAAAAGAGGAATACATGCAAAATCCATTTGCCGGGGATGGGAATGTCTTGAACTCACCCAGCCCAGTCTTGAACCGTCTATACTCCTTTGTGATTGGTTCAGTCATGCTGACTGCGGGTTTGTACTTTCTGAGTTTTGGAGTACAAGTCCCAATCAATTCCCTAAGTAAATCCTAGGCAGATCATTGACACTTTGCCATTCGTATTTAAACTACAGCTAGTTTTAGAACAAAAGTTCCAAAATGAAGATAAAATTACTCGCAACAACATTACTATTGAGCGCTTGTCTCAGTTTTGTTTATGCCACTTCACTATAAGAGGATATTCAACCCCAAAACATCATGATCCTGAAGGGCCATAAGGTGGACTCACCGAAAATCACTCCACGGTTTGGTATTCGTTTACCCATCACTCGAATGATTTTCAAGGTGATCGAAAACAATAACGGTGTGATCAAAGTCGATTTCTTCGTCCAGAACAATGTAATGCTGGGAAAGTGTACAGAAGGCCCGGGCAACAGTTGGAACTGTCCAGTCACCAGTTTTCTTTGGAAGATGGAAGAGCTTGAACTGAGAGATAACTATTTTGTTTACCTGAAAGACACACGAATCGGGGCTTTGGCTATCGAATACGGAAATGATTCGGTGATTCTGGCTCCTGGATATGAAATATTGCAGTATCCAATAGACTCCGGTTTTGTTTTGAAGTACCGTGAGAATAAAGACAACAGGTCAAGTAAGTTCGTATCCTCAATTGAAGAAGGGTTAAGACAACAGAGTTATCAACTCAAGGAGACCGGCCATGTCAGCAACTAAAGTTCTTGGATTTAAATTTGTTCTGATCTACTGCAACAAGCTGGAGGAACCCCAGGAAATGATGCCGGGTACTTTCTTTCTGAAGTTTTTAGATCCTTCCGGAAATGTTGTAGATGGACTGGGTGGCGAATAAATCAAGTCTCCCAGATAGTATCGTGACGGAGTTTTCTTTTTGAGGAAACGAGTTCTCTTTCAGAAGGAACAAGCTCTGAACTAGATACTGACAACTGCTCGACTAGTGACTTTAAAGGTCTCATTAATCCTCAATCATTAAAATGAAACTATTTAATTCAGTTATTCCTCGGGCGCGTTTATGAACGGGAATTCCACACAAAAGTGCCAGGGCGTTTTCCATCTCTGACAACGTCGCTCCACGAGAGTGTTACTTCGCAGAACTCTCTCTACAGAAAAGTGGTGAGTCTCCATCAGTTGGCTTTGTGAGCGAAGCATTTCTATAACGGGTCTGTAGCTATGTGAGAACCTTAAGGGGAAGACGAGCAATAGAATAAGCAGGGCAGCGTGAAGTAATTGTCGACCCGACAAAACCTTGTTGGGTATCGAATCTTCCCTTTTTGTTGATTTAAGAAGAATATATCCCAGAAGAAGCATTGCCAGGCAAGTTGAGCTGGCGAGATAGCGACCGGTAAGCAATCCGCCATTGGAGGCCCTTGGACTCAGAAGAAACACTACCAAAGGGGATAGTAATAAATAGCTCCATAGCCACGGATAGTTAGCCTGCTTATGCCACAGAAGAAATAAAGCCAGGACAATTGTCAAAAGACTAAGCACTGGCACCAGACCCTGACCAAGTTGCACTGCAGAAATACTGGTTTGAAGATTGCTGATTCCTGCTCCCTGAGTGAGTGCTCCAATTGCGCAGAGACCGGCTACTATAGTTGCCATCCTGAGATTTCGATTTTTCCAGTTACAAATCCCTACAGGCACAAGCAAAATCGCAATGGGATTGGAGCCAAGCCAGATCATATAGAGAGAATGCTCAAACAGAGAGAACTTTCTTCCCTTCATTAAAAGAAGGAAGTAGCTCACTCCGGCAAAGAGACAGAGCCAAATACTGTAGCTTAAGTTGAGAAAGAAATTACCCTCCAGTGCATGGAGCCAGTAACCCAGAAAAAAGAGAAAGGAAGACCTCAGGGAAACGCTCACACTCTCAAACAACTTCCAACAATTGAGAAAGAAAAAATAAGCTGGAAGAAGAGCAAAGAAACTGTAGAGCAGACACTGCAAAAGTGGAGCAAAGAAGCTGGCAAGGTAGCTAGTTAGCAGTGGCCACAATGGGTAGTAGTCAGGGTAGGTAAAGAAAATCTGATTAATAAACGGGCTATTCAAGTCATTACGATGATAAAAAAAGACACTGGCATCTTCGTAGGCCATGAAACCGGGAGTCAATGCACCTGAGCCTTTGTGCAGGAGGGAGACCCAAAGCAGAATATTTATTAGAATCAGGTGTTTCGTGACTTTTGATGTCACGACGCCTCAATGGTAAGGCCAGACTCCATTTTAAATTGCAGAATCTCTTTGCATCTTTCGATCGTCAAAGGTATGGAAACACCTTCTAGAATTTCAAGAATATTTCCAGTGGAATGTATGAGATAGGGCATTTTGGATCGCTCGAGGAAGTTCTGGTTCACCTCATGACCGTAACAGTTCATTTCCCCTGATTATTGGATAGCCACCGAAAGACAAGTCAGAAGCCAAATATTTGTAATCAGGAACTGGAGTATCCACTGCGTCCGCTATAACTTCCAGAAGCCTTGCTTCAGCCTGAAAGCGCTTTTCATAACTTGCGCTTTTGGGAAAACGAAAGACCAGGGACTCATCAAGAATGACAACATCATTGTCCCAGCCTTTTTCTACAAGTTGAGCCTTTTCAAAGCTCAAATCGGGAAATGACTCTTTGATACTCTTTAGATAATCGTGCACCCCCGTAGTCTATCCCAGAAGCCTCAATTACCGAAGAAAAACCTGCAGATTTTCTCTGGATTCAGTAAGATGTTCCCATGAGATTAAACTATCTGATTTTATTGATATTAGTTCCCTGGAAGCAAATTCACTCCGTAGACTTGAACTCATTTCTTCAGTGTCTTGAAAAGCGAGATTCAATGGAGACGATCCAGTCCGATTCTTTGAAGTTACAAAAGGCGCAAACGCAGTCTGCTGATCCATTCCTGTGGGGTTTGGGTATGGAGCGGGAAACCATGAGCTCCAGTAACTATGAAGAGACTTATATGTTTTCCAGAGAGTTTGAGCTCCCCTGGAAGAAGAAGAGTCGACAGCAATTGGAGTTGAAACAGGCTAGAAAGTATGAGCTTCATCAAGAGCAATGGAGTCAGCGCTACAGACAGGAAATCAAAAGGAAGTTTTATAGAGCTTTGTTTTTTCAGGAGAGGTCAAATGAAATAGGCAAGTTTGTTGATACTTTGAAGTCTATGGAAAAGAAGATTCAGGACAGGGTGAAGCACGGAGAAAGCTCGCAGCTTGATCAATTGAGATTGTCTCAAGAGGGATTGAAGACTGAGCAAGACTTCATCGAAGCTAACTCAAGATTTAAGAACCTGGTCCAGGAATTATTCATGCTGACCCAATGTGCTCAGAAAGGCCAGCGACTTGAGGGGAGTTTGGCACCAGAAGGAAATTCAAACTCTATAAGCGGTCAGAATACCTCTTTTTTGATTCGGGAAATGGAACTTCAAGAGATTCAAATTCAGGCACGACAGTCTGGCTCTGGAAAACTCAGCAGTCTGGAGTTAGAGCTCGGTCAGAAACGAGTGCAGTCTGGTTTGATTGAAGATCGAGGCTGGGTGGCTGGAATTCAGGCAAAGTTTCCCGTGAGCTCGAGTCAGAAGAGAGAAGGGCAGCGACTTCAGAAGTTGTATGCTCTGGAAAAAAGTCGTCTGAAGGAAGATCAATTAAGGCGCAAGGCTGAGATAGAGAGCAAGAAAGCAGAACTCTCCTTGTTGAAGAAACGCTATCAAACCAGTCGCAAAGAGATGCTTCCATCATCAAAAAGGCTTTTGGATTTGAGACAAACTTCCTACTTCGGGGGAGAGTCCACACTGGTAGAATTGCTGGACAGTTACAAGTTGGTTTATGAAAACTCACTGAATCAGCTGGAAATTGCTATGAATGCCAGAAATTGTCTGCTGGAGCTGGAAAATTTGATTTGGGGTTTAGATGAATAAGAGAATCATATTGTTTTCATTTTTGCTTGTTCAATCCTTTCTCTGGGCAGGAGGTGGTCATCACCATGGGCATGGAGGTCACGGACATGGAGATTCTCATGAAGAAGAACATGAGCATCACGACATCGAATCGCGGTTCTTCACTTTGTATGATCGAGGAGTAGAGCTTTTCGTTGATTTACAAAAGCATGGGGAAAGCGATTTTGACTTCATCTTGCATTTCACCGAGCTTCAAAATCACAAAGCATTGACTCTGACCAATCTGACTTTTCGTACAAGTTCAGGGCCTGTTCGGCTTGGTGGTGAATGGAAGCAAACGGGTGTCTACGTTTCTATTGTCGAAAAGCTGCCTCCGGATTTAATAGTTGAGGGCAGTCTCAAAAATGGATCAGGCAACCTGACTTTTCATCTGGAGAATATTCTACCCTGGAAGCCAAGGGAAGAGGGAGAGACCATCTCTTTTACCAAGGAAGCTCAGTGGTCCGTTGATTTCGCTTTGGGAATTGTTAAGAAGCGACCAATTCAGCAAAATCACCTGGCACCTGCTGAAGCCTTACTGTTAGAAAAATCTCATATTGATATCAGGCCCTCGGCGGGATCAAAGGTGTTGAAAGTCTATGTACAGGAGCTGGATCAGGTCGAGTCGGGACAGAGTCTGATTCGAATGCATCCTGGCAGAGATGTGCATGAAAGACTTGTTCACCATCGCCTCGAGCTTCAGGAATCGAAAATTGAGCGGGACTATCTCCTTTCAGAAACAGAGCGAATCCGTAGCTTGGTGAGCAAGGGCTCAATGGCTCAGAAGTTTCTTTTGGAAGTAGAGAATAAACTCAAGTTACAAGACAAGAAGGTGGTTTTGTATGAGCACGAGTTTGAAGAATTCCTCCATCAGGAAGGGATTGAGATCGAAGGTGAAGAAGCTTTCGTAGAGTTAAAAGCTCCTCGAGCTGGAGTTGTCGTAGATTTGAAGGCTTCAGAGGGTACCTGGGTTGGTCAGGGCGAGACCCTGCTAACTATCGTAGACAGTAAACAACTTATAATTGAGGCCCATCTTTCTTCACAGCATGGTAGTTTTCAAGTGGAGTCTGGACTGTTTCGTCTGCTGGGGAAAGAAGAGTGGAAAGATCTTGGCACATTGGTAGATTTGAGTGAGGGAAAGTGGCTACCCGTACTGGATAAACATGGAATCACCCAAACCTGGAGGGCTCCAGTGAGATCAGATTCCTTGGGGCTTAGAGCTGGTGAAGGTCTTGAGGTCCAGTTGAGAGAAGGGGGAGACTCTCAGTCACTTTCGGTACCCAGAGAAGCTGTTTCAATTGAGCAGGGTAGCCATTTTATTTATTTGTACAGAGACGGTGAGTCCTTTGAGAGAGCTTTGGTGAAGACTGGAGTCTGGGACGCGCAGCATATCGAAATATTGGAGGGGCTACAGGAGGGCCAACTGATAGTAAGAAAAGGTGTTTACAATCTGAGACTGGCAGCATCCGCTGACAAAATGCCCGAACACGGTCACTCCCACTAAGAATATGCTTGATCAACTCATAAGACTATCACTTCGCTATCGAACTATTGTAGTTCTGGGCTACCTCTGCTTCTTTGTTTGGGGGGTCCAATACGTCAAACGAATGAACATTGATGTTTTTCCCGATCTGTCTGCTCCTACAGTGACCTTGGTCAGCGACATCCATGACTTGTCGCCCACCGAAATAGAATCAAATCTTGTGATACCCCTGGAGGCGGCCATGAGTGGCTCCAAGGGAGTACGTAGAGTAAGAAGCCAGATCAATGTCGGTAACTCCATCACATGGGTAGAGTTCGAGTGGGGAACAGACATCTATCTTGCTCGCCAGATAGTTGCAGAAAAGCTTCAGTTGTTAAACATGAGCAAAGAACATCAACCGGTTATGGCTCCCATATCAAGCATCATGGGGGAGATCTATTTTCTCGGGCTTTCTTCCAAAACTCAATCTCTTACCGAATTGAAGCAGGTAGCTGACTGGACAGTGAGAAGAAGGCTCATGACTGTTCCCGGGGTAGCCAATGTCATCAACACAGGCGGTCTGAATCGAGAGCTTCAGGTCCTTCTTGATCCGGCGAAGCTTCAACAGTTTAATCTGAACCCTCTGGATGTTTATGAAGTTTTGCGCGAAAGCTCTGTAAATCTTGCTGCGGGATTCTTGCTTGAAGGTGGACAGGAATATCTTATCCAGGTTCTTGGAAGGGAGCGAACTCTCATTGAACTTCAAAAGCTGGTTATTGATGATTCAAAGGAGAGGGCGATCCTTCTTGAGGAGATTGCCGAGGTCAAGTTTGGTCATGAAATAGCAAGAGGAGCTGGTGGAGTAAATGGCGGTGACGGCGTGGTTCTCGCTATCCAAAAACAGCCTGATGTAAACACCCTGAAACTCACTGAAAGAATTAATGCCAGTCTGGATGAGATAGAAAGGGGACTCTCTGATAACTATACCTTGCACAGAAACTTGCTCAGACAGGCAGACTTCATTGAAGTTGCGGTGAACAACGTGGTTCATGCCTTGCGAGATGGTGCTATTTTGGTGGTCTTGATTTTGGGCTTATTCCTGATGAATAGTAGAGCTACCCTGATTACTATTCTGGCAATTCCCTTTTCCATGCTGGTGGCTTTGGTCATACTGGGCCTGATGGGTGCCACAGTCAATACCATGACTCTGGGAGGTTTGGCTATTGCCGTTGGTTCTCTCGTGGATGATGCAATTATTGATGTAGAGAATGTGCTACGACATTTGCAACTGAACTCACGTCGCAAACTGGAAGAGAAGCTTCGGGACCAGGATCTGGTTTTCATGGCATCAAAAGAAGTGAGAAGTGCGATTTTCTTTGCGACACTTATCATTATTCTGGTTTTTCTGCCTTTGTTCTTTTTAAGTGGAATGGAAGGCAGGCTTCTTATTCCCCTGGGAATTGCCTATATAGCATCCCTGTCAGCATCTCTTATAGTCGCTCTGACCCTGACTCCGGCTTTGTGTCTGATTCTGTTACCCGGTAAATATGAAAAGGAGCATGGGGAAAGTTCCACTTTTACTTTCATCAAGACTTTGTACTTACCAGGATTGATGTTTGCACTGAGATATCCAAGGATATTGATTCTTGGAGTAGCCCTCATGTTTGGTGCCTCGGTGTTTGGTCTGCATAAGTCTGGTCAATCCTTCTTGCCTGAATTTCAGGAAGGCTCCCTGACAATCGGCGCTGTGACCCTGCCGGGAACCTCACTTCAGGAGTCTACCAGGCTAGGGCGAAGTGCTGAGAAAGCTTTGCTTGAGTTCGACGAAGTTGTCAGCACAGTGAGAAGAACCGGCCGGGCGGACCAGGATGAGCATGGCTTGGGCGTGAACGCAAGTGAGATTGAGGTTAAGCTCAATTTGGAGAAATCCAACAAACAAGAGTTTTTGAAGAAGTTGCGAAAGCGTTTGAAGTCTATATCAGGTGTCAATGTAACCATCGGGCAACCCATTTCCCATCGAATGGACCACATGTTGTCTGGAACAAGAGCAGCTGTAGCCGTCAAGGTCTTCGGTCACGAATTGGGCGCTTTGCAATCAACCGCCAATCAAATCCTTTCAGAAATACAGAAGGTTGAAGGGGTTGTAGATGCTGGTATTGAAGCAAAGACCATGGCTCCTGCATTGACTATTCGATTAAAGAAAGACCGACTGGCTTTGCACAGGTTTCAGACTAAAGATGTATTAGAGAATATCGAGGTGATTTTTCAGGGAATTCATTTTGGTGACTTTCTGGAAGAATACAAGAAGACTGAAATGGTGGTGAAGATATTCCCGGAAGCTCCCAGAAAAATTGAAGCAGTTACGTCTTTGACCTTGCTTTCTCCCAAGGGTCAGAGAGTCCCTTTGACAGAGCTGGCTTCCATTGAGTGGGACAGCATCGCCAGCTCTATCTCCAGAGAAGGTTCCTCTCGCAAGATGGTTGTCATGTGTAATGTTGCCGGGCGAGATCTCTCCAGCGTTGTAGGTGACATTGAAGGGCGACTCTCTACAGATATTGATTGGGCTGAAGGTCAGTATTTTGAGATGGGAGGGCAGTTTGAAAGCGCCCGGGAAGCCACTGAGAAGATCACTTTGTATTCCGCTCTGGTTTTAATATTGATTTTCAGTTTATTGATGGTTGCCCTCGGCAGTGCTCGTGACTCCTGGCTTGTTTATCTCAATCTACCACTGGCTTTGATTGGAGGCGTTGCAGGTGTTTGGGTTTATGATCAGACCATCTCTGTTGCCTCTCTTGTGGGCTTCATTGCCTTGTTTGGGATAGCTACCAGAAACGGACTGATGCTGGTGACTCATTATCACACCCTGGCTTCACAGGATGATTTGAGTTTGGAAGAGATTGTCAGGAAAGGAAGTATGGAGCGGCTTGCCCCAATATTAATGACTGCTCTTGCTTCCGGTTTGGCTTTGGTGCCATTGGCGATGGCTCAGGGGGAGCCTGGCTCTGAAATTCAAACACCAATGGCCTTTGTGATGTTGTTTGGCTTGCTGTCTTCGACCGTACTGAACATGTATGTGCTACCAGGACTATACATGCAGTTTGGGGCTTTGGGAGACAAGCTTAAAACTCGCTTGAAAGTGGAGTAATTCGGGTATGGCGGGGTGACATGAGATGCATCCGAGAGAATTGGCTGAATCAACGAGTGGCGTATTGATTACCGAATAACAGACGCAACCGGTCCTGTTTCTTCTCAATAACAGAAGGTCTAGTCCTCAACGGTTCCCATCAATAGCAGAACGTTTCGTCCTCATCCATTCCCATCAAAAAAAGATAGTACTGGCGCTCTTTCTCGAGCTGCTCCAAAGGAGAGCTGGCGTGCCAGTAGTATCGATTCTCACCCAGAGAGAGAACGGAAGAGTGATCAAGATTCAAACTTGTTTGCAGGTGCGACCAGTAAGCGTCTTCAGCCTGAGAAATCACTGCTGTAGTTCTCAAGTCATGGTTCAAAAACCTCTCCAGCAAATGGTTTTCACCGAGAACATGATAGGTTCCATAGATGACCAGAACGCTTTGATCGGAGTGAGCCTTGATGAGTTCCAATACCTTCTTTTCAATCAAATCATCTCTAACAGTGAGTGACTGGGACTTCTTCAGATTTTCTACCAGATGAACCGGAATTGAATTCTCTTTGGCATACTCCAGAACTCTTGAATAGCTGTCCCAATCAAAACCCCAAAGCTTTTGATAGTCTATTTTTTCCCGAACTTCCGAAAGCTCAAGACCACCCATCAAATACTGATTTACTACTCTTTGATAACTCACATCAATCCACTCAATGATAAGCTGGATTGGTTGTCTAAGAGATCGAAGACGAGACATTAACTCGAGGGACTGGGTCTGTGAATCCGGATTAGTGTGATTGTCACCAAGCAATATGATTTGGCTCTGGGCAAGCTCACTGAACATCAACTCCAGAGAAGATCCTTGAACATCTGCCGACAAGAGATCAAGCTTGTATTCAGACTCATATTGCAAAAAGCTCTCTGACATGGAAAGCATATCGGAAAGCTCCTGAAGCTCACAATGAAGGATGGAAGACTTCTCTTGCAAGACCTCGATATCGTACAAGCTGATACTTTGAGCAAAGCTGCCTGCCAAAACCAGGAGAAATAGAGTTACAGAGCGAATAAAAGTCTTCATAGCAATCCTAATTACGCACAAAGGCGGGAATTGTTTCGATTAATCCATTTTGCCGAGAAGCTCCAGAATCTCTTCACCATACTTGGAAACTTTGGCTTTCCCCAATCCTTGGATATCATATAAATCGTCCAGACTTGCAGGCATTTTAAGAGCAAGATCCTGCAAGGACTTGTCACCCATGACCACATAGGCTGGTTTCTTCAATATTTGAGCTTTCTCCTTGCGCCAATTGCGAAGGGTAGAAAATACCGCTTGCTGATCTTCATTCAGCTCAGTCTGGACAAAAGATTTCTTCTTTATTTTCGTGCTTCCCTGCATTGATTCAGTTCGAACAAGAAGGGTTTCCTCTGATTTGAGAAAATCAAGTGACTTCTGAGTCAGTAACAATGTGGGGTATTCTCCGCTTTCCTCGGCAAGAAGATCATGAACAAACATTTGACGGGCAATACTCATCCATTGCTTGGTGCCCAGGTCTTTGCCCAGGGCAAAAGTTGAAAGTTCGTGATGCCTCCATTTGAGAATCTGCTGATTTTCACTCCCACTGAGAATATTCACAATGTGGGAGACTCCAAAGCCAACCCGGGCGCCCACTCTCACACCCCTACCCCGAGCCTGTAAAACTCTATACAAACAGGAAATGAACTTCTTTGCATGAATGGTTGCATCTTCCGTACTGGCAGGATTCGTGCAGGAGTCGCAGTGACCGCAATAGTCAGGGCTCTCCTCTCCGAAATGAGATAGTAAAAGCCGTCGTCTGCACTTGGTAGTTTCACAAAAGGAGAGAATGTCCTTGAGCAGCTTTTGGCGAGTCGCTGTGACATCTGCAGGAGAGTCCGGTTGATTGATCAGATGCTTTCGGGTCATGACATCCTGAAGTCCATAAAGCATATGGGCTATGGACGGTTCGCCATCTCTTCCGGCTCTACCGGTTTCCTGGTAATAAGCACTCAGGTTGGCAGGCATGTCATAGTGAAAGACGAAGCGAACGTCCGGTTTGTCGATTCCCATGCCAAAGGCTATTGTGGCCACGATAACCACCTCCTCCTGAAGGAAGCAGCGCTGGGAATGATCCCTTTCCTCCTGAGAAAGTCCTCCATGATATCGATAGGCATTGAACTTTTCACGTATCAACAGCTCGTGAACTTTATCTACATTCTTTCTGGTAGCACAATAAATGATTCCACTACTGGATGACTGAGAATTCAGAAACTGAAAAAGTTGCTTTCGGGGATTGTCCTTGTATTCCACATGATAGTAGATGTTTGGTCGGTCAAAGCTGTTGACGAATCGTGCCGCCGAGCGCAGTCCCAATATGTTCTCTATATCCTCACGAACCTGAAGATTTGCTGTTGCAGTCAATGCAATCCGAACCGGAGAATTTTCAAAGCTGTCAAAGACAGGCGTCAATTCACGAAACTCTGGACGAAAATCATGACCCCATTGACTAACACAGTGAGACTCATCGATTGCAATCAGGCTTGGTGGGTATTGCTTTAAAAACTCCTGATTGGCAACTATTCCCTCGGGCGCCATATAAAGTAGATCCAGCTCACCATGACGCACTCTGTCCTTTACTTGCAAACGCTCTTCATATTGAAGGGTTGAATTGACAAACTCTGCATTAACACTGTTTTCCTTCAGTGCATCTACTTGATCTCTCATCAATGCAATTAGAGGCGAGATTACCAGACAATATCCTTCTTTGACTAAAGCTGGAATTTGGTAACACAGTGATTTTCCGCCCCCGGTGGGCATGAGGACTAGACAGTCCTGACCACTGAGTACAGTCTCGATGATTTCCTCCTGAGGGTTACGAAATTGATCGTAGCCAAAGACTTCTTTTAAAATCTCTAGAATTTCACTCATGATTTACTGGACTTCTCCTTCAGTTGCTGTAAGGCACCCAAGTTACCTTGAATCAAGCTTTCATTGCCTTCGTTAACTCTAATTTTCAAGGCTTTCTCCAGATCTTGTTTAGCCTGAGCGAATTGCCTGAAATCCATAAGACACTTTCCCCTGTGCTGGAGTGCAAAGTGCTGGTAGCTGGACTCAAGTTCACACAGGGGGCCTAGAAGGTCCAGTGCCTTTTGAAACTCTCCTTGCCAGTGCCATGTATAGGCCTTGCGTATTGTGTATGCAATCGCTTGATGAGATCCAGGTTGGACGATTTCCAAAGCTTTGTCTAATGATTCATGAGACTTGTCAAACTCTCCGAGAACCCGGTAATAGGTTCCCAATCTCCCAAGATAAAATGCCTTGTCGAGTCCTTGCCTGGATTGAAGTGTCTCTTCCATTTCTTCACAGTGAGATCTCAATTGTTCTTTATTTTTAGCGAATTCTCTGGAATTCAGACTAGAACTTACAAACTGATCGGGATCTGGGAGGTTATGAGGCATCTGGATTCCAGCTTGGAGGTAGAGATATTGACACTTAGCGATTTTCAGAAATTCGATTGAAAATACTTCCGGGATTTTAACACAAATTCGCACCGGAATAATGTCAGGTTGGCGTTGGATTCTTTGAGTATGATGGAAAGTCAGCCCACCATCACTGGGGCGATGAAAGTGGCAAAGCTTTTTATTTAAGCGGAAATGCTCTATTGCAAATGCAAAATAGATGTTGACAGTAATCTGGTACAGAAGTATAGCTAGGGCGCTCGGAAGAGGAGCGACAACCAGAGAACTTCCTGGAGAACATCAAGGTTCAGGGATAGGAAGGGAGGGGGATTGTCGCCGAAGTGATGTGCATCTTGATAGGTACAACGCTGGTCTGGACGGGAGAATCCTCCAGGCTGCCACAGAATTTGCCCGGCAAATTCGTGGAGAGCTTCCTGAAAAATTTCTAATTTCTTTTGCTCTCCACAACAACCGTGACCTTCCAGCAGGAAGGAAGACATGCCCGCAGAAATCGTATGGAGCTCAAGTCAGATGAAGATGGTAAGATCATCATTACCGGCAAGGGAGATGATGAAATGAGTTTGAACTGGTTGGAAGAAAAGTTACCTTTGACAACTACTATCGACGGAAGCTCGATTGATCTACAACTCTATCAATTGGTAGCGGAAAAGCCCGGTCCCCACCTCTATCTTCAAAGTGGAGTCCACGGGGCTGAACTTCAGGGCCATCTGGTTTTAATCGAGTTACTCAAGAGTTTGCCGCATTTGTTAAACGCCGGCTCTGTAAGCTGTATTCCTTTTGCGAATCCGCTAGGCTTGAATAACAAAAGTGGTGAGTTTACCCCGGGACGATACGATCCAGTAAGCAGGGAAAACTGGAATCGTAATTATCTTGAGCTTCCTTCCAAGCCCATTGAGGAGTTGTGGAACTGGGATGAAATCATTCAAAAAGTGAATGCTCCTGAAGATGGCTGGCAAGATCGCTATCGGGAAATCTGTCAGAGATTTCTTGTAGAAAAGCTGGAGTTTGATCGACAAAATTTTAATCTGAGTCTGGCACGAAAGCTTGCCTATACTTTGCAGCTCGAAGCCATACCTGCGGACTATGTTCTGGATCTTCACACAGGTCCGCGAGCAACTCGCTATCTCTACACTTCAGAATGTATGCTTGAGAAGAGCAAAGATCTTGGTTTTCCCTACTCCATAGTAATCCCCCATGAGTTTGATGGAGCTATGGATGAAGCAGTTTTAATGCCCTGGATACATTTGCAAAAGCAGCTGGCAAAGAAGGGAATTGAGATTGAAGTGCCGGTGGAAAGCTACACCCTGGAGCTTGGCGATGAAGAAGTTGTCTCAAGGCCTGATGCAGTCGAGGACCTTTCCAGAATCTTCCATTTTATGATGAAGCGCTCAATGATTGCTCAGGATGTCTTTGAGGGCTGGTTCAAGGAGTCTTTTGGAGAGAGTTTTCCTGGTTATGACCATGCAGCTTTGTTCGCTGCAAGTCTCAAGAGCTTTCGAACTTATCGGTGTCCTCTATCAGGACTGGTTGAGTATCTGGTGCAACCCGGTGAAAAGGTGGTAGAAGGGCAGGCTCTTTTTCGAGTCTTTGAGGCCAAGCGACCAATGGATCGAGACCAGTTCACTGTTTGCAGTCTGAACGAAGGCCATGTTATCAATGTTTGTATGAGTTCCGCCGTTCGCGAAGGGATGCGATTGGTGGATGTGTTGGAAACTGATACGCATTAATTCGCAATGCTTGTTTGAGCGTGTTAGTGATCAGCGCAATAGTCTTTGAGTGAACAGGTATAGTCGCTTCTGAATCCGATCTGATTGTAGTTTAAAAATGAGTACAATTACCCAACTGGAATATTTGCTTGCGCTCGATAAAGAGCGTAATTTTGCCCGCGCTGCTGAACTTTGCTATGTATCCCAACCCAGCCTTTCCAATGCAATCAAGAAAATGGAAGAAGAGCTGGGTGTTCAAATCTTTGATCGATCCCGCAAACCCATTGTCCCTACAGAAGTCGGTGAAAAACTCCTGGAGCAAACTCGAGTCATACTAAATGAACACAAGAAGCTTGAGCATCTAGCCAATTCAGCGACAAATGAACCAACCGGAGATTTTCACCTGGGAGTTATTCCAACCTTGGCTCCTTACAGCTTGCCACTCTTCCTGGGAAATTTCGTAGCGCGCTATCCCAAGGTTCAATTGAAAGTTTCTGAGCTGCAGACCCATCAGATATTGCAAAAGTTGGAAAGAGATGAGCTTGATGCAGGCCTGTTGGTGACGCCTCTTAATATCCCCAAGACTCAGGAACGCGTTTTATTCTATGAGCCATTCTATGCTTATGTTTCACGAGATCATCATCTTAACGACAAGGAACTTATTCGGGATGAAGACTTGTCCTTTGAAAGCCTGTGGCTATTAGAAGAGGGGCATTGTTTTCGGGATCAGGCCTTGAAGGTTTGTTCCATGGAACAAAGAAGCAAGTCTTTGAGCTCAATAGAATTCAAGTGCGGGAATCTTGAGACTCTTAAGAAACTGGTTCAAAACAATACGGGCTATACCTTGTTGCCTCACCTGGCCACAGTAGATTTGACAGAAGAAGATAAAAAGCAGCATTTGAGAGAGTTTGCAGTTCCTGTACCGACGCGGGAAGTCAGTTTGATTGTTCATCAGCGCTTTTTCAAAAAGAGTGTCCTGAATGCATTGGAAAAAGTCATCAAGGAAGCAATCCCCCCGGAATTGACTCAGCCTCAGCGTGGTGTTATTCGGGTTGTTGACCTGTAGTATGGGACCGAGGTAAATCCGGCTCGACACTTCCCGTCCGACAATTAAGACTGCATTGATAGGCTAAATCCCCATGGGATCAAAGAGTTGGAGCTTTTGAAGTTCATATCAAGGGGTTTTCCCATGTCGTAGTAGTCCTTGTGAATTGGTTTCGTTCATTGAAATTGCTTCAGACATTCCTTTCTCTACGATGGAATCGCTTCAGACCTAGCTTTCTCTTCAATGAATACAGCACCGATGTCTCATTTTCATTCATTCCAAGAGACTTCCCGAATACCTGATTTTCCACTAATAGTGCATCTTTCATTAATATAGGCAAAAGCTATATTACTATAGATTTTAAAATAGATGATTCCTATTGCAGAATCTGGCAAGATAAAGATGTGTAACAACAGCAAACATGACATAGGAGATCATCATGCAAAACTTAATTAACAAGCAATTACCTGAATTCAAAGTAGAAGCTTACCACAAGGACGATTTCGTAACGGTTACGGACAAAGACTTGTTGGGTAAGTGGTCTATCCTGTTTTTCTACCCAGCGGATTTTACTTTCGTATGTCCTACTGAGTTGGGAGACATGGCAGACAAGTATGCTGAATTCGAAAAGATGGGTGTAGAGGTTTACTCAGTAAGTACTGACACTCACTTCACTCACAAAGCATGGCACGATGCTTCTGAGACTATCAAGAAGATCAATTACCCAATGTTGGCAGACCCAACTGGACATCTAACCCGAGAGTTTGGAGTTCACATTGAAGAGGCTGGACTGGCTTACCGTGGTACTTTCGTTATCAATCCTGAAGGTCAGGTAAAGATTGCTGAGATCCATGACAATGGAATCGGACGCAATGCAGATGAGCTCCTGCGTAAAGTGCAAGCGGCTCAGTTCATCGCTGAAAATCCAAACGAGGTATGTCCAGCCAAGTGGAAGCCTGGATCAGATACTCTGAAGCCAGGTTTGGACTTGGTAGGCAAGATCTAGATTTATCCCTTTTGGATAGAACTGGATTTGTGGATGGGGGGCCCCTTCACGGGGGTCTCCCAAACTAATGAAAGGAAGGACTCATGTTAGACCAGGCAATCTTGAATCAATTAAAAACTGTCTATGCGGAACTAGAGTCCGAAATGGACTTGCGAATTTACAGCAGCGATCACGCAAAGCAAGACGAGCTTGTGGAAATGCTGAATTCTTTGGCAACGACATCTGAAAAGCTGAAGGTGACTCAACTTGATACTGAGTCAGATGCACCAAGCTTTGAAATCTACAAGAATGGCGAGGCAACTGGAATCTCCTTTCTGGGTATCCCGGGTGGGCACGAATTTACTTCTCTTGTGCTCGCCGTTTTGAATGCTGATGGAAAGGGTAAGCTTCCTGATCAGGGAATTCTCAACCGGATGAAATCGCTCAAGGGACCAATTCAGCTGAAAACATATATTTCCCTCAGTTGTGAGAACTGTCCAGATGTGGTTCAAGCCCTAAACATCATGAGTGCTCAAAATGAAAACTTCAGACACCAAATGGTGGATGGCGAGTTTCGCCAGGACGAGATCGAGGCTCTAAAGATTCAGGGAGTTCCATCGGTAGTGGATGAGAAAAACAACGAGGTGCTCAGCGTAGGTAAGACCACTATGGCCGAGTTGCTCGAAAAGCTTGAAGCTCACTTTGGCGCAGAAGAAAATGAAGGATCCAAAGATCTGGGTGACTATGAAGTCATCGTTGTGGGTGGAGGACCCGCGGGAGCCAGCGCAGCAATTTATTCCGCTCGTAAAGGTCTGAAAACCGGGCTGATTTCCGAGAATATTGGTGGGCAGGTCAAAGACACCAAGGGTATTGAAAACCTGATTTCAGTGAGCTACACAGAAGGTCCTCAACTGGCCGCCCAACTGGCCAAGCACATGGCTGATTATCCCATAGAAATCTTCGAACATCGCCGGGTAGAAAGCATTGTGAAGGATGATTTGAAGACTCTAGTGCTGAATAGTGGTGAGGTAATCAGAACGAAATCTCTGATCATTACTACCGGTGCTAAATGGAGAGAGCTCAATATTCCTGGAGAAAAGGATTACATGGGTCGTGGAGTCGGCTTTTGTCCACACTGTGACGGACCTTTCTTTAAAGGACGGGATGTGGCAGTGATTGGTGGTGGAAACTCTGGAGTAGAAGCCGCGATTGATTTGTCCGGGATTGTGAAGTCTGTGACTTTGTTTGAGTTCATGCCAGAGCTCAAGGCCGACAAGGTACTAGTGGACAAAATGCTGTCTTTGCCGAACGTCAAGGTAGTCAAGAACGCCAGAACAGCAGAGGTTCTTGGTAACGGAGACAAAGTGACGGGACTGCGCTATGAAGATCGGGCCAGCGGTGAAATGATAGATCACGAGATAGCAGGGATTTTCATCCAGATCGGATTTATGCCCAATAGTGCCTTTGTGAAAGATGATGTGAATACCAACAAGTTTGGTGAGATTGAAATTGATGACAAGTGTCGCACCAATGTGAAGGGTATTTACGCTGCAGGTGATGTGACTACTGTGCCATTCAAGCAGATTGTCATCTCCATGGGCGAAGGAGCCAAGGCAGCATTGACTGCATTTGAAGAGCAAAAGCTTCATGGCTAGACAGGTTTTGTGACTATCCCAGGGTGGTGAAAGCTTTGCATGGATAGAAGAGAAGAAAACAGAGCTGTCGAGTAGTAAGTTTACAACACTAATGAAAGAGTTGGAGGAAGAGCTTTCTCTTAGTGCTAAAGGCTCTGTGAGTCGGTTGGCGCGGCAGCTCTTGCAAAGTGCCTTCAGTCGAGGTCGTGCGAAAAGAGTTTTTATCTCAGTGAATCTGAATTCCTCTCAATTGGGAAATCACCAATGGCCTGCCTACAATCGGGACTTGGCCTCCAGATTACGAAATCTTCTGAGTCAGGAGTTGATGCAAAGTCCTTCCCGAGAGCCCTGGCATCTGGAACCTTGGTTGAACCGGCAAGAGCGAGCCCAGTTGAGTGCCTTTGTTCGTGGTCTTGGCGAAGACAAGGGTCAGTCTCGGGAAGAGGAAGGGGACTTTGATACTCTGTTTTGGGATATTGGATTTCAGTTTCGTGAGAGCAAGACTCAGCCCGGTTTACTCACTTCTATCTTTAAGGGCACAAAGAATTTTGAGTTGGTGTTCCAATCCCAACTCGTCTACATGGTTTGTCAGCCGGGCAGGGGTTGTGAGAAGACAGTCCACGCTCTACCCATACAGGAATAGTTTTAAGAAAGAAAGAGCTATTGTGGTGGGAAAAAGTTACCAAACTGACTTTTGAAGGATTCCGGATCAAATCCCAACCGACTGGAAACCTGATTCTCGATCTGACGCGCAATTTCAGAAGAAATATTACTGTCTACATTGCCAGCTAAATCCTGAAAGTTCTGGGAGTTTACGAAGTCAGTAGTCACCGTATTCTGAACCTGTTGCGTAATTGTTTGCTCGATCTGCTCCTTGACTCTGTTGAATTGCTCCATTTGTACATCTTGCCCTGGTTTGGATGGATCAAAGTTGACCTGCTCATTAGTTTGAAAACTGTCTTTGATCTGATCTTCAACCTGCTTTTTGATCGCTTCGATTTCTGTCGCACCAACGGTAGTTTGTTGATTGGTGACCTGCTCTATGACTCGCTCAGTAATTTGGGTTCGAATTGAGCGGGTTCTTTCCAGGAATTGATCTTTGGTGACCACTTGGTTGATCAACTCTTCAATCGGCAGGTCCATCTGCTGCAATGCCGCCGCCTGAAGATCTCTCAGTTTTTCTTTGTTTACAGCTTCTAGTACATTCAGGTTGAGCATTTCTCCAGCACTCTCTCGAATCATAGAGCTGATAACACTCGCCTTTTCCGAATCAATTCGAATTTCTCTTTGCAGAATCTCCTGAATTGGTAGTTGATCGAAGCGCTGGGCACGACCCTTGAAGTTTTGAGCGAAATCTTTGTAGACCTTGGCGATTGCAGTTCTGTTTTCGGATCCATTGACGGCCCTGGACATTTGGTTGATGGCACTGTGTAAAACGACTCCCGCACGCTCCAGCACTTCACTGTCGTTTGGATTGAGTGAGTCAATATCTCCGGGTGGAATGTCTGGAAACATGGCTCGAATCTCGGTTTCATCCAGTCCGTTCGCTTTCAGGGTTGTGAGCGGTGTGACCATCTGCGTGATTTGATCAGCATTGGCTGCCTGACGCGCTTCAAGTGTTCCTTCAAAGGGAAGGTTTGTACCTGTATCCACTCCACCGATAGCACGAATCAAAACGTTTGCGGGTACGTTTTGAAAGGAATTGATATTGTAATTTCCCTGAGCGTCGGAGGTGGAGGAGGGCTCATTAGCATCAAACTCCCCATCCTCGTCCAGATCAAGCCAGACTCTAGCTGCTTGAATAGGACCGTCAGAGACAACACCGTTCACTGAGAAAACCGGCTGATTAGCGACACCGTTACTGACAATGTCACCAGAGGAGCCGCCACACCCGCTCAAAGCAAAAGCGAGGAGACTTAAAGATAAACCAGCGATACGAGTGAGACATGAATTCATAGGATTCCTCCAAAATAGAACCGAACAGTGTATTAGTAAGCTATTTTAGCGCGGAGTTATGAATCTTGAAAAGTCTGGTTTCAAAATTTACAGGAATGAAGCAAGGGGCACCGTCTATGATAGAGGGTGCCCCTGGCATTAGAGACCGAATGTGCCGGAGTGGATTGGAGGGTTTTGCTCCCCCGATTTGACTGCCACTCCCGATCAGTCACAATCCTTTAGGTCCTCCGGCTGACCTGATTCATTATTGAATGATGGGTCCACCTTGCCCAAACTGGCTTCCTTGAGGTCCGCCCTGTCCGAATTGTCCACCCTGTGGCCCACCCTGTCCGAATTGTCCACCTTGTGGCCCACCCTGACCGGATTGCCCACCTCGTCCCTGTTGCCCTCCCTGGGCGTTACTATTCCCGGAATTTCTCGGTCTTCTGGCATCTCTTGCCCTCTCTACAAACTGCTCGCCATCAACCATGTCATTCACAAACTCCTCGATAGGCAGATCCATCTCTTCAAGAGCCGCAATCTGAAGTTCTCTCAGTTGTTCTTTTGCTTCTCTCAGTGACAAATCCAGTGCACGCATTTCCTGGGTAACTTCCATAATCATGGAAGCGATGGCGGAACTTTTCGTAGAGTCGAGACTACTGGATGCTTCAGCAATGATCTCCGCGAGGTGAATCGAATTGAATCCACGGGCTCTTCCTCGAACTCCCCTGGCAAAGTTTTGATAGGCTCTGCTAATCGAAGTTGTGGTCTCATCTCCATCCACAGCGCGACACATTTGCCCCATGGTGCTGTGAACAATAACTCCAGCTCTTTCCAGCTGATCACTTTCATTAGGATTAAGAGTATCCAGATCGCCTGCAGGAATTTCGGGAAACATAGTGCGAATCTCATCTTCACTAAGCCCATTGGATTCCAGCGTTGTCAGGGGGGTAATCATTTGAGTCAGGTTTTCTTTATCCGCCACCTGTCGAGCCTCTAGAGATCCTTCGAAGGGGAGGTCTGTCCCTGTGTCGACTCCTCCTTCTGCCCTTACCAAAATATTCGCGGGCACTTCTTCATAGGCATTTAATACATAATTCCCCTCAGAATCACTGGTAGTGGAAGGTTCATTTGCATCCAGAACTCCATCTTCGTCCAGGTCGATATAGACTTGAGCCGAATACAGAGGTCCGTCCGAAACAACCCCACTGATGGTAAGTACCGGGTCTGCTGTTGTGAGTGAACCGGAACTACTTCCTCCGCCACCTCCACAGCCGATTAAAAGAGCACTGACTCCCATTGCTACCAAACTTGTTTGAATTCCTTTGATGACTCGCATTCTTTCTCCTTGATTAGAGCTTTTTCTTAAAACTCTTCATTGAACTCCCGACTCAAAATTCACTTTTTTGATTCTTGACTTGAGCTTGAGTCAGAAGTTTGTGTGATTTGGTTTTACATCCAACGCCGAGTCACATTGGATTATTGTGCCATTTCGTGCTCATGTGCCCCTCGCTTAGGAGCTTTCAGGGAAGTGAACAGCCTTCCGAGGGGAGATTTGGAAGCCCACCTCAGGCTTCGTATTCTTGAATGAAGCCAATTAGAAGCAGGTATTATCTTTACATAGAGCTGGTTTTCAGGGCTTGAAGTGTTTGTTTCGCTGACTTTTGTGACTTATTTTTAAGAAAGAGAGGCTAAACAGGTGGCTGTCAAATTGACTTTCATTCTTCAGCCATGTGGGAGTAGATGAAGAAAAGCACCTTCCAATACTCTCCTGAAAATAAATGGTCGATGGATTCCGGCTTGAGTTTACTCTTGAGTATTAGAGCTTTTGTCGATTGTAAGATAGTATATTGTATGCCTTGAAAAAGGGAGAATTCATGGGATACCGGGGTTCCCTCGTGCGTAGTTTGTTTTAACTTTTCATTTTCGTTTGCATATCGTGAACGACACAGCCCCAATCATTCAGGTAGGCAACTCAACTGGCGTTGACGGTGCTCTTTATCTGGGGAATAACAATCATGGTGTAAAAAGAGCCTTCAACGGAACTCCCGGTACCAATGATGTTGGTTTTTACACTTTGAATGGTGGCATAGCCTTGTCAACCAATGGTGAGGGAACTATTGGTGAGTTCTACATGAACGACTCAGGGAATATTGGTATTGGAACCAGCAATCCTCAAAATCTACTGCATGTAACTGGTGATGTTAGCTTGGAGACTGGATTGACAGTTGGATTTGTTGGGACACCCAGTACAGACACATTATATGTTGGAGATCCTAATTTTCATTTAGCTTACAGTTCCGGAACCAATCCGTATCTTGCATTTGACACCTTTGGATTCATAAGAGCAAGTGATACCTTTAGCTGGGCTGCAAATGACACAATCTTAGTGAACGCGTGGCATAACATGGGAGTTAGTAAGGATTTGATAGGGCACCCATTTAGAACGTTCTTCTCGGGTCATCTTGTGACTCCCACAAACTAGACAGGGGATGAGTTTCAAGCCTGTAGAAGCTTTACTTAATTTATCTGAGAGATTAGTTCTCTATTGGCATTCTCTCAAGTTGACTCTGAATTCGGTGAGTTGTTTAACAGGGAAGGTTTCTCACTTCAGCAGAAAGCTGAGTAGTAAGAAGCCCTCATTCTTGATAAAGAGTATGGAACAAACTCTGACGCTTGCTCTTCAATCTGCCAGAGTTTTCAGGCTTATTAACCCTTGGGGAGCATTTCTCAATACTGAAGCTTTTACCGGCCGATCTTTCATTTCCCAGGGAATCAACGGCAATCATTTGCAGGGTGACGGCTTGTCCAACCTTCAACAAAGTCATATCCACTGTGGCAATGAAACGGGAATTGGGCTGGATTATCCCACCACCCAGGACTTTACGCTCTCCGTTTTCCACATAAAAAACTACAACCCGACCTGAAGTTTCCGGTTTGTCGGTTGCATTGCCGATGGGAGAAGAGTTATCTACCTTCCCGCGAATCTGAAAAGTGTCCGTAAAAACAGTTTTGGGAAAGTCATTGCTAGCGGGGTCAATGATTGGTGGATCAGGCGCTACGGTGTCTGAGAGGACCTGAAAACCATTGCCTGGAACCAATATGGAAGATCCGGTTTCACGACCAATCACATGAATCTGGTTTTTGATGCGATCCCCATCACAAAGGGCGACCACATGAGATCCACTCGTAACTCCACTCGGTCCAGGACTAATATTGGCAATCAGACTCTGGTTGACTTGACCTCCCTCACAGTTTCGAATGAAGGTGAGATCAAAAGGCTGCAAAACATCTCCGCTTTGCTTCACTTCATAACTTAACCTTACGAGTGATCCCGTCAATTTGAGATTGGGAGGGATGGTACTGACTGTGATGGAGTCGATGGTCGAAAAGAGCTGTGATGTGAGTAGTAAAAAGAGAAGTGGCCAAAGGCGCATACTCTAATTATTTGAGAAACTTGTGAAAATGTAAAGGCAGATCAACAGGAAAGTCGTATTGGGAGCTTCACTATTCGAGCGAAAACTGGTCCAGAGAAGCAGCGACATCAGCCTTTGCTTTCAATGGCCAATTCAAGATACTGCTATAATGTAGATATGTTTCTTCTGGAAGTTGTCCATAAGTTTTGTGAATACAATGTAGGCTATGCCCTGACCGGAGGCCATGCAGTTTCTCTTCATGGAGCCCATCGAGGTACTTTTGATCTCGACTTTCTGCTGACCAGAACTGCCAAAAATTTGCAAATGGCAGAACGGGCTTTAAATGAATTGGGTTTGACTTCAGATTTACCTCTCAATTCAAAACTTATCTATGAAAACTGGATAGAGTATCAAGCGAACCGCAATCTTGTAGCCTGGTCATTCACAGATGTGAAGGCCCCACTAAGGAAAGTAGATTTGCTGGTGATCTATGATCTGGCTGATTTTGAGTTTGAAGTGATGAAAATTCAGAGGGTCTCAGTAAATGTGGTTTCAAAGAAGTCACTGATAGAATTGAAGCAAAGGGCTGGAAGGGTTCAGGATTTGGAAGACATTCGTGCGTTGACTCAATCCAGGGACAGTGAAGAATGAGCAAGTCACTGGATCAACTCATGATTGAACACGTCAAAAAGCGTGAGGAAGAATACGCGAAAAAGCCTGTTCAATACTTCAGTGATGAATACCTGGAAACCATGAGAAAGCTCAGCGTAGAAGATCGCGCAAAGCTACTGGACGAGTACCAGCAAATGCACTACTTCTTACAGAAAAACCCGTAGTTATTCCATCAAGGCTAACGGGTATAAGGTAAAAAAACTATCCTGCAAGTTGCAGCTTTCCTGGGGATGCCTTCATAAAGCTTGATCAGTTCTTGGTCGTCACTCAGGCATATTGTATTATCCACCGCTCCAGTAAATCGGGCACACCCATACTGGCACAACAATTGCAGATTCAATAATTCAAATATGGAGGATGTATGATTCAAAAACTAATAATTTGCACAGTGAGTATTCTTCTCATTTTCACAAGCACAGTCACTGCCAACGAGGCCGCTGAAAAAGCTGCTACCAGTGACCCTCAAGTCCAGGCCGAGCAAGCTAAACCAGCCGGTCCCGACGGGAAGACTCTTTATGTGACCTGTTCTGCCTGTCACGGTCAAAATGGAGAGGGGAACAAAGCACTTAACTCACCAGCTATTGCCGGACAGGAGGGCTGGTACATCAAGCGTCAACTGAATAACTTCAAAGCTGGAATTCGAGGCAAAGACCCTAAAGACATTTATGGTATGCAAATGGCTTCAATGGCTGCCATTTTGGCAACAGAAGAGATGCAGGATGCAGTCATTGAGCATATCAAAACGTTTCCAACTCCCGAGATTAAGCCAGCCGAAAAAGGTGACTCGGCGGCAGGGAAAGCTCTGTATGCAACTTGTGCAGTTTGCCATGGACAGAAGGGTGAGGGAAACAAAATCTTGAATTCACCAGGGCTTGTTCAACTTCAGGACTGGTATCTGGTGCGACAGCTCAAGAACTTCAAGTCAGGAATTCGTGGCAAGCATCCCCAGGATATCTATGGAATGCAAATGGCACCCATGGCCATGACTTTGGTAGATGACGCAGCCATTGATAATGTAGTGAGCTACATCAAGACTTTAAAAAAGTAAGCCAAACCTGACCTACGACAAAGCTCGCTTTAGTAAAGCGAGCTTTGTTAATTTTGCTATTCAGAAAGAAGGAACTTCGAGTTCCTTTGGTTTATGTAAGAAACACTTTATTTTAAAGTCAGTCCAGCGTCCGGATACTTCTCTTGAAGCAGATTAATCGCTTTGTCTCGAGCAGCCTGAAGATCTGGAGCTTCAATTTTCAGTTGTGGATTCTTGGAGATAATGATTTCTACCAGGCTCTCCAATGTTGTAATTCTGAATTCGTTTTCAAGGATTCTGGTGGTGAAGATTGATTCAGACTGTTCTGCTTGTTGAGCTTGTGCGCACATGGAAACTCCCTGTATGCCTGAAAGGCAGGATTTAAGCCTTTTTGAAGTTCATGGTAAATGCAGTTCCATGATCATCGGGGCTTGTTGATTTTTGTTTACTTTCTACTTGAATCGTACCGCCAAAGGCTTCGACCCATTGCTTGACGAGAGGCATTCCAAAGCCAGTTCCTGCTTCCTGATTTGTACCTTCAGTGCTGATGGCATGAGCAGGATCGAAAAGTTTTTCCAGAAGCTTTTGCGAAATGCCGACTCCCTCATCTCTTACACAGAGACTTACCCTTCCTTCGACTGCCTGAGCACTCAAAGTTATGGTGGAGCCTTCATAAGAAAATTTAATTGCGTTGCTGATCAAATTGTTCAAAACAGAGAGAACAAACCAACGCGGGTCTGCAAGGATGGAAAGCTCAGATGAGACTTGAGAACAATTCAGTTTCAAGTCTTTGCTATCAAGTTTTGAGTTAAATACTGCCTTTGACTCCTCAATACACTCTCTAAGGTTCACCGGCACGTTCTGAACTTCATATTTTTCTTCCTTGCTGGCGTTGTATTCCCGAATCTGGTTTAGAAAGTCCGTCGCTCTTGTGGAAATGTTCTGGATTTTACCCATGAACTGTTTCATATCCTGAAGACCCTTTTCACCTTCCATGGGGATTGAGGTGGTAAGATCCGCAAAACCTTTCACAGAGCCAAGATAATTGGCCAAATCATGGCACATCATATGCACTAGACTCTTGTATTCATCCCTGGCCATCAAAAGACTGTTTTGAAGTTGGCTGATTGTGAGGTGCGTTTTGAGTCGGGCCAGAAGCTCTTCGGTTTGAACCGGCTTGGTAAGGTAATCAACCGCTCCAAGATGAAGACCTTCCACTTTGTTTTTGGTTTCACCTGCTGCGCTCATGAAGAGAACTGGAACTTGTGCCATTCCCGGAATTTCCTTCAAGCGGCGACAGGTTTCGAAGCCGTCAATCTCTGGCATCATGACATCCAGGATGATCACGTCCGGCTTAAACTGTGGGGCCAGGCGTAAACAGTCATGACCATTCTCACAAACCATGACGTCGTATTCTCCCCGACGAACCAGTACACGTGACAAAGCATTGGCTATGAGTGGCGCGTCGTCCACCAGCATGACTCGTTTCAATTCCTGATTCTTGCTCATTCTTGTCTGGTTTTCTTGTGAATTTCGGGATTTTACCCGGAAAAACCCGTGAGCAATGATCATGCCTTCTTTTTATTGATCAGAAAAGGTTTTTTTTAATTTCATCTAAAAATCGAAACTAGCCCTGCCCAATCTCTAGTGAACTGCCCTGGGGGAGTTTCCCTTCTCGTTCAACCACTCGATCAATCAACCAGAGGGATAGTCCCAGAAGAACAATGAAAATCAGGAACAATAACGTCATAATCATGCTCCTTCATATGCTGCCAAACTTCTTCTTCGCTGCTACAGGTGCTTACAAAGTAATTCAGTTTGAGCAAATGCTCCTGAAGTAAAACCAGGAGGCTTTCATCATCATCAAGAATCAGAATATTACCGTTTGATTGACCGGGATCTCCCTCTGCTCCCCGCAAGAAGAGATGAATGAGATAATGGACTTGTTTCGCACTGTATCCAGCGGGCAAGTAGTGATCGAAAGAAATCTTTGAGCTACCTTCTTCATGGTAGCCCGAGTTGATTGCAACCAGTTTTACTTTGGGACTGATTTCGCGCAGTAGAGCTGACAGTTGCTCAAGTTCGGATTCGCCACAGCGGGCATCCAGAAAAGCAAGGTTAAAGGTGACTCCTTCTTCTCGATTGTTGATGAGATCCATGGTTTCCCTGAATTCGGACAGGGCATGTTCTACCTACAAAAGGATTGAGCTTGCTCATGACCCTGTCTCGAAGGCCAGGGTCTGACTCGAAATATATAATATAGTCACGCATAGGGAAGAAAATCAGTGATGATGAGGTAATCTTCCAGCCGGATTAATCTGTCTCTTCACGGGAGGTTCAGGGTAGCGGGCCTGTTCTACTCCGGGATGAATCAGTTGAGAACAGCTCATTTGAACTTTCTCATGAATTCTTTGCAGACCTTCCAGATGAAGGTAGAAGTCCTCGAGACTTTCTTCGAAGGGTTCCAGGTGATGGACTTTGGAGCTGTGACCCTGGGATATCTTGTAGCTGGCTCTTTGTTCTCTGAGCTCAACCGCCATGCGCAAAGAATCCTGACTCTCTCTTTCCAACAGTCGAAGAGAATCCATACATCCATGAACCATGTCCGGAGGGAGTTGCAAGGTGACGATACGCTCCAGGGGAACAGGTGGAAGTGCCGGTTCGGGAATACTCTCTCTTCTTTGAGGATGAATTTGTGCAAAATAGGCTTTTCTTAACTGGTTTAAAAGCAGTCCGTTGTTTGTGGGTTTTTCCAATCCATAATCCTTGAGAAAGTTCCCGATGGATCGGTAGCTGGAGGGCCCCCGAATCCCCGCCTGATTCCCCTCATAGTAGCCAAGTTTGGACAGATAATATTGAATATCTGCCATCTCATGGTCATGTACGTAGGCTTTAGAGGCACAGGAAATACTCGTGCCTAACAAGAAACTAACAGCCAATAAAACTTTTATCATTGCTCTTCCCTTTCCAATCTATCCTCCTTCTCGGAGAGCAAAAGGAGGGCATTGAGTCTTCCTGGGTTTTCAAAAGAGGAAGTTTCTTCGAACAGGCCAAATTCCCCTCAGTTGGCAAGCTTTCTGACAGTTTTGTCGATGAAGAGGAATATGAAAATCCAATTTCTTCTCGTGTTCCTTATTCTCATTTGCCCTGTCTTTGGGGTAGGAGAGAAAGAAAACCAACTTCCTGATTTACCTCGTACAAAAATTAACTCCTTCATCCAGAAGATTAGAGATGACCAGGAGATATCCAAGGATCAGCAAAGTCGTTTGCTTAGCGGTTATGAAGAGGTTTTGAATGAATTCAAACTCATTGAAGAGTTAAGCGCAAAAATTGCTGAAATCGATAGAATCCTCAAAACTTCACCTGAACAGATCCAGCAGTTGAAGAAGTCTCTTTCGGAATTTAAAAAAGGCGACCTGGAACTTGGTGAATACCGACAAATGCCTTTACCAGAGCTTGAGCAGAACCTTACCCGATTTGAATCGGAACTGGCGGGAACACGCAAGAGAATCGAATTTTTGGACTCCTCTATAAAAAAGGAAATGACAGCTCGGGTGAACCTGCCAAAGTTTCTGAGCGAGATACGCCAGCAGCTCGCTGACATTGAGCAGGGGGGGGGGTCAGAGAACTTTTCCAGTGAAGATGAACAGGTCCTTCTTGAAAATCGGCAGCAAGCATTGATTCAGCGCTTGAATCTGCAGATTGAATCCTACGAGAAGGAAATCATCAGCTTCGATCAACGTATTGAAATCCTTAAACTAAGAAAAGAACTCAAGGAAAGAGAAAGCAAGGCACAAGAGCAAAAGGTGCAGGATTTGAGAGAGCTCGTTTCCCTCAAGCGACGAGAAGAAGCGGAACTTGCCAACCTGAAAGCCCAGAAAGCCCGAGAAGAAGCCGCAAACTCTCATCCCTTGATTCAAGAGTTGACTGCTGAAATTGCTGATCTTGCAATCCGCCGAAGTGGTTCGGAAGGACTGACTGCCCGTCTGGGAAAACTTGAGCGGGAACTTCGCGAAGTGCGTACTTTGCAGGAACGTTTGGAAAACGCTTATCAAAGCCTTGTTCAGAAGGTTAAAGTAGCCGGGATGACCGATGCGGTGGGGCTTCTTTTTCGAAAGCAAAAAGATGAGATTCCGCATATGTCTCAATATCGATCCCGCTTGAATCTGATGCAACGAGAGATCAGTCGGATTCAGGTTCAGATTATTCAATTGGAAGAGCATCTGGAATCCCAGGGGGAGCAGGATGTAACCCTTGAGTTAATCAACACCAAGCTCGAGAAATCACTGGATCGTCAGCAGCGTGAAGACATTTTGCAAAGAGCCAAAGAGCTTCTTTCGACGAGACAGCAATATCTTGAAGATTTGCTCAAGGATCTCAACTCTTCCTTTTTGTTGATGGTTGATCTGGACGCGGCTATCAATCAGCTTTTGAGTCAGGCTTCTGATTTTAGCAACTACATTAATGAGAACATTCTCTGGATACGATCCAATCAGCCACTTCAGTATGTGGAGTTGAGTGAATTGACCAGTGCTTTTCAGCTAATTGCTAATCCAAACAGCTGGATTGAAGCAATGAGGATTCTCCAGGGCACTTTGAATCAAAGACCTGTTGTTGCCATCTTCTTTCTGCTTTTGCTTGTATTACAAATTCTGCTTCGCCGGACCATGATTCGTCGGATGCAAGCACTGGGCCAAAGGGTCAGAAAGTCTTATGTGAGTAGTTTTCGAAATACAGTGGAGGCTTTTGCCTACACTTTATTGCTTAGTCTGTTCTGGCCTTCCATGTGCTTTGGTATTGCCCTTTTTTGTATTGAGGGTGCACTCAACTTTGAGTTTTTGCATGCTTTGGGAATGACCCTTCTGGTTCTTGCCAAGGTGACCTTTGTTCTTCAATTTCTGAGATACCTTCTGATTCAGGAAGGTCTGGGAGAAAATCACTTTTTATGGATACCCAAGGCGATACTCAAAATTCGAAGACATCTTCTTTGGCTAACACCAATGATTGTAAGCAGCTTCTTTGTCTTTACATTTCTTGAGGAACTGTCAGGCTCTCAACATAAGGAAAGTCTCGGCCGCCTTTTTATGATCGTTTGTTTGATTGGTCTGAGCGTATTCTCCTACCGCGCATTTCACCCATCAATTCCCTGGATGGAGGAGTTATGGAAAAAGAATCCCAAGGGATACCTGAAGAAGTTTACCTGGCTTTGGTTCCCGCTGCTGATTACTTTGCCACTGGGCCTTGCGATACTCTCGGCGATGGGTTACCACTATGCAGCCTTGCAAATGCTGGAAAGACTTCAGATGAGTTTTTTGATGCTCATAGGACTGCTTGTATTCAGCTCCTCACTTTTTCGATTGATGTTTAACCTCCGTCGCTCTCTTGCCATGGAAAGGACGGAAAAAAGGGCCAAGGGAGAGGAAAAGTCTGAAGAGGCCCAGTTGAAAGATTTGGAAGCAGCTGCTCACCAGGTGGAAATTCCAGTGATTCACTTGCAAACCCAGCGATTCTTGAGAGGTTTCAGTTCGATTCTTTTTCTCGTGGGCTTGTTCACTATCTGGCTGGATGTTTTTCCGGCACTCTCAATTCTGAACAGGGTGGAATTGTGGTATGACACCATGCCAGTTGCCCAGCAAGTGACTGCTATGGATGGAAGCACCACTGTTCGCATGACCGAGCAAACCATTGCCATAACCCTGGGTGATATTCTTCTTTCTCTGATTTTTCTGATTCTAACCTGGACTGCGGTGAACAACTTACCTGGTCTTCTGGAAATCTCTGTACTCAGAAAGCTCAATCTTGAACCTGCCCAATCTTATGCAGTAGTGACTGTGTTTCGCTATAGCGTAGTCTTTGTAGGATTTGGTTTTGCCTTTTCGGCGATTGGGATAGGCTGGGGCAAGGTTCAATGGCTGGCCGCAGCCTTTACCGTAGGTCTTGGTTTTGGACTGCAGGAAATCTTCGCCAATTTTGTAGCGGGTTTAATTATTTTGTTTGAGCAGCCGATTCGCCTTGGGGACACAGTGACCGTAGGGGATACCTCGGGAACTGTTAGCAAGATTCGAATTCGTGCCACAACCATTACTGAGTTTAATCGGAAAGAACTCATCATTCCCAACAAGGAGTTCATTACAGGTCAATTGGTGAACTGGAGTCTTTCCGACAAGATCCTCAGACTGGACCTTCCCGTTGGTTTGGCTTATGGATCTGAATTGGAGAAAATTCAAAGTGTTCTTTTTGCGGTAAGCCAGGAGCACCCCAAAATCCTGAAAGATCCTAAACCTCATATCATTTTCACAAACTTTGGTGACAATGCCATCGAGTTTGAATTTCGAGTTTTTATCAATGAAATCGAAAGATTTCCCATGATTCGCTCCGAGGTTATGGAGTTGATTTACATTGAGACCAGAAAAGCAGGTCTGGAGATACCGTTCCCTCAAAGAGACTTGCATGTAAAGGAAATCGTTTCCCGGGAAGGAAGCGGTTTGCTGGATCGGATTGTGGGTGCTACCGGACGCTCTTCATCCTGAGTTTTTCCAGAATCTCTTCTGCTTTCAGACTCTCGTTGATTAGATAGAGATAGAGCGGCAGATGTCGATCCTCTTGCACTGGAGAAGGAAGTGAGCCAACTCTCAAGGCCCCCATTTTTTCGTAAAAACCGGCAGCGAAAGGATCACTGCAAATCAGGAAAAAGTCACAGTTTTGTGCTTTCAGAAGTTTCAGGCTCTCTTCCCACATCTTCCTGCCCAGGCCTTTTTTGAGGTGCCTGGGGTCAAGAAAGAAATACTCCAGCTCCATAATGTCCTCAGTATTTCGAATTCCCAGGACACCCAGAGTCTCTTTTTCAATTGAAAAGGTGTAGAGCTGTAGAGCAGTGTTTTGAAACTCTTCCAATGAGATTTCCAGATCAGCTTTGGCTTTCTCCATAAATTGCGGGCTGTAGCCCCAACTGGCTTTGGAGTCAAGAATCAGTCTGTTGATTAGTTCCAACTGATTTTGATGAAGCTTTCGAAACTCAGGCTTTGCGTTGATAGTGCCCAGATTTTCCCCCCTGTTTTTCCAGAAGACAGATTTGGGAAATGACCATTTCTTTGTCCACTGCCTTGCACATATCATAGATGGTAAGACAAGCAACGCTGACGGCTGTTAAGGCTTCCATCTCTACTCCCGTTTGAGCACTTGTTTTCGCCATTGCTTCCACCCTGACTCCCTCGGATTCAATTTCAAACTCAAGTTTCACTTTGCTCAAAAGCAGAGTATGGCACAAGGGAATGAGATCTGATGTTCGCTTGGCACCCTGAATCCCTGCGATATTGGCGGTTGTGAGGACATCACCTTTTTTATGCTGATTGGACTGAATCATTTGAACAGTTTCTTCCTTCATTTGAATGAAACCTTGAGCGACAGCTACTCTTTGAGTCGTTTCCTTGTTACCCACATCGACCATGCTCACTTTGCCCCGGGAATCCACATGAGTTAATTCATTGCACACAAAGACGCCCTTTCTCTAGTTCTTTGGAAATTTGAGGTGATCGCTGCTGAGTTGATTGCTTGACCATTTTTTAGCGAGTGAAGGAAAACTTGGTTCGATGAGTCGGAGCTTTTCCTCTGTTTTCCATTGTAAACGAATGCAACTTTCCAGTTGATCAGCTTTCAGCTCGGGAAAGAATCTGATAAGTAATCGAAAGTATTCGGGATGGTCCATGAGCTGCTGTTTCATATAGTTTTTCAGGAGTGCGGCATGGGCTGCCCTGTGACGGTCTATTAGCAACATGAGAAACTCGTCTAGTCGAAACCCGTCCTGTTCGAGCCATAGTAAGCAGTCAAGAACCTGGGTTGGAGTAAACCAATGACTGGCGATTCCTCCTTGAATCAGGAGCTCTGAAGCTTTTTCACTACGACATTGAAAGAGGGTTTTGAAAATTGAGAACCCGAAGAGAGGAGCGTACGCCTTGAGTCTTTGCACCAGAAACATGAAGTATTCCATATCTCCATGATGAACGAGCTGGATGGCGGTGCGAACTGCAAAAGAACCGCCTTCCTGCATAAGAAACAACAAGTCTTTTTCCACTCCCATATTGGTTTTAGTTTCCAGGAACTCAATGAGTTCATTTCGCATTTCTTGTTTGAGCTGGATCTCGGAGAAAATTTCTTCAAGATAGCGTCGGGGATGAGGACTGTTGAAAATCAAAAACGAAAGTAGATATTTACGCTTTTCCAAATCACTGGTTGCTGCGAGAGCACGGTCTGCTTCCCGAGCCAGCAGTTCATATTCTGTATTGCGAATTTTAGCAATTACTGACAGGACAAGTTTGTCTTTTTCCTTGTCACTCTGGATGTATTTTTGAAACTCTTCGACTCTAAGTTTCTTCTCCCAGAAGTCGAGCTGTTTGACCGAGCGACTGGCACCAGCTGCCTTGGCAACTTTTGATCCTGTGAGCTTTTGCTTCTGCAGACTTACGACCTCTTTGACCAGTTCTTTGGATGAATCATTCTTTTGAATTTCCTGCCAAAGCTTGTGAAGTTCCTTTGAAGGAATCTGCAAAGCGCTATACCAGACGCGAGGGAGCTCCTTTCCCTTTTCAACAGAATCCTTGTAGAACTCGGCGCAGGCCTCGTGATCATGAAAGGCTAGAACTCTGGCGAGATCGCAGGGGGTAAAGTCATTTTCTCTGTGTAGGCTGAGGAGTTGCAGGAGCTGATGTTTGTCCAGATTTTGCTGAAGAAGTGAGTCCCGATAGCTGTTGTAATAAAGAAATCCTTCTTCTTTGATCTCTTGAATGATTTCGTCAATTCCGAAGGTCTTGGAGTTGCCATTGCGGGGATTCACGCCAAGGCGGGGTGGCAGGGAGCGAATGGCTGACTTTCTACCGGGAAGACACTCAAGGCCGAGAAAGAAGGCTCTGCCATTAGCACATAGAGAGCTCATATGCTCAAGACTGCTCAAGGAGGAATAAAGCTCTTCATCCAGTTCTTGCAGATAGCTGAACTGGCAAGGACCATTGAGGACCTTGCCCAGGAAACATCTTTGAATGGAGTCCAGCTGAGAGGGCTTGGACTCATTGAGTTCACAGACCAGAGAAAACACAGGATTGTTTTTGCAAACTGCGGCCAATTCTGTCAGGCGCATGGAATTTGCAACAATCAGGGAGCGGCTGGAAGAGACTTCATCCTTCAAGGGCAAATTCAAAGCAGTGGACAGGAAGCGAGCAAGTCTGTGTGAGTTTTCATCCCGGGGGATGATGTTTTCAAATTTTAAAAAATTGTCCTGAACAATATCCACAAATCTTAAACAGCTTTCATAGAGTGCTGTTGTGTCGTACTGGTAGTTCTCCAGGATTTCACAAAGAGTCCCGTCATCATCTATGGAGCCCAGAAGTACATTGGAGCCTTGTATATACAAGGAGGTTTTCAAATCTCCCCTGGATTGAATCTCCAGTTGTCTTTTGGCCCTTTCCAGAATCCGGGGATGAAAGACATGATTTTTGTTTTGGTCCTTGAGAACCTTTCTTAAGTTATTTTGCTCATGAAGCTCCATGGCCAGCTGTAACTTTTCCAGCTCAAAAGTTTGGGTGTTATAGCCATTTTGTTCCAGTGTCTGAAGGAGTTCTTTGGCACGCTCGAACAACCCCAGTTCGCGATAAATCTCCAGGACCTTTATAATATCCTGAGTATGATCTGTCTCGAGCGTGAATAACAGGTTCATGCAGTACAAAACTTTTTGGTATTCCTGCAGTTGCAGATGTACCTTGATCAGGTCCCTGAGTATCCTTTCGTCCTTCTTGGATTGAGCATAGGACAACTCTAAAAATCTGCGGGCCTGACGATAGTTTTCCAGCTTGATGTGAATTCTTCCCAGCAGATACAGGACGGGCAGATCTCTTTCACCTTCGGGGATAGAGTTTAAAAGCCCGAGCGCGCCCTGCCAGTCTTCCTGCCCAACAAGCTCTCTGGCTCGCTGGAGAGTGGAGGCGTGCATCTGACTATGTCTGAGGGATCGAATTTCACTCATGATGAACTGATAGTGTAACGAAATTCCGGCAAACTCACTAGGGATGGGTCAAAAAACTAGGGATTAACCTCGGGAAAGAAGTAGTGCAGAGAATGACGCATGTGGGTTTTCCAGTAATACCATTCATGACCACCAACGCTGATGCGACTTTGGTACTGAATTCCCAATCGACTCAAAAGCGACGCCATCAGAGCGGTCATTTGTTCCCCACCATCCATATTGGCGCAACCCAGGTAATAATTGGTTCTCAAGGGAGCCTTTTGAACAATCTCGTCAAAAATCTTGAATTCCTTTGGCCAGAATGCGCTGGACTCACCTCCTGCCAAACCGTAGGAGTCCTGATAAAAGATACTTGTTCGAACACTGACCAATCCTCCCAGGCTAAAACCGAGAATAGCTCTTTCATGCCTATTTTCACTGATTGGAATTCCTTCTTGTTTGGCCCAGTCCAGGAGTTCCAGTCCAAGGAATTTCTCAAACTTTGCATTGTAGATGTAGTCGTTATCCCTGGCTCCCGGCTTCGGACTGACCAGCAGGCAAAGAAAAGGCAGGGTTAGTCTTTTGTGAATCAAATTGTCAAAGAGCGTAGGAAGGGGAAAGAGATCTACACATTCACGTCCATCCTGGAGGACCAGAAGTGGAAATTTTTTGCTTTGGTCAAAACGGGGAGGAGTGTAGAGGTAGACTTCCCGGGCTTCCTTTAGTGAGGCTGTTTTTACCTCATAGCGCTTTAGACTGCCCTGATCAATGTGCTTGCGATGATAGATTTCAAAAGGTTCACGATAGGCTTTCATTCGAATCATTGAGTTAGTTCCCATGGTTCCATTAGTGAAACTGGATGAGTTGTGAGGGTCTAAAGTCCATTGTCCATCAACTACCCATTTGTAAAAGTAGACTCCAAAGGGGGATGCAGGAAGCTTGAAAACGTATCCACCAAAATTTTTGGAATACTTGATGCGGGTTTCCGTTCTCCAGTGATTGAAGTCTCCAACCCAAAAGACCTCCTTTCCCTTTTTTTCAGGTAGAAAGAAGTAAATTTCGTGATCAAAGCAGTTGGGTCCGGGATTTAGTTTGTCAATTTTCATGGGATCCGTTCCTTAGTTTCAGCGCAGATTTGGTATGTGATTTGCGAAGGGATTCTGTAATGTACCTCAAGCCAATATTTACAGGATTGTTCATTTTTTGTCCAAATTTGCACAAGGCTACAGATTATCAAATTTGTTGGATTGACACACAGGAAGTCCTGTTGCGAAGATGGGGATTCACATTTGCGTAACGCATTTGGGAGGGTGAGCACTATGTCAGGAATTATGAACCTCGAGCCTCTGCATAGTATTACAGACGGTGATACTGAGTATGAACTGGATTTGATCTCGAATCTTGTCGCTGACTGCGATGAGTTGATGGGGGAGCTGATTCAGGCCTTCGAGGCACAGGATTTGGAAAAGTTTGGTTCTCTGGCTCACAAGTTCAAGGGTAGCCTTCTGTATGTTGCCGGTGAGCCCATGGCAAGCTACGTAGCAGCTTTGGACAAAGAGGCTCGCCGGGAGAACAAGTTTCCAAGCAAAGAGACTTTCGAGCAAATCCAGAAAGATTTCAACGAACTCAAAGATGCATTGAATGACTACATGGATGAGTTGGAGTAAATGAGTTCAAAACCAAAGGTGCTGGCTGTCATACCAGCCAGATATGCAAGCACAAGACTTCCCGGTAAACCCCTTATTAAAATTGCTGGTCGAGAGATGGTTCTGCGGGTTTGCGACCAACTGAAAAAATCGAAATCCCTGGACGACTTTGTCGTTGCAACTGACGATGAAAGGATCCACAGCCTTGTCACTCAAAGCGGTTACAGTTCCTTGATGACCAGGGCAGATCATCCCACTGGAACCGATCGTATGGTGGAAGTAGCCAATCAAAGAGATGCAGAGCTCTATCTGAATGTTCAGGGAGACGAGCCATTCCTTGACCCTTCGGTCCTGGACGATTTTTTGGCAGCTTTTGAAAAGAGTGAAGGGGACTTTGACGGGGGAACTATGGCAAGCCCTCTGAAAAGCCTTGAAGAGCTATCAGATCCCAATGTTGTGAAAGTTGTGATTGATCATTACGGCAAGGCCTTGTATTTTTCACGGGCAGGCATACCATATGATCGAGAATCAACGGAGGCTTTGGAGGGCTGTTATCGCCACATAGGGGTTTATCTCTACAAGCGACAAACACTTCTTGAGTATCCAAAACTAAGACCTTCAGCTTTGGAAAATCGTGAAAAGCTGGAGCAGCTGAGGCTTTTGCAGAATGGAAAGAGTCTTTTTGTATACGAGACCACACACCACTCCATGGGTATCGATACCCCTCAAGATTTGCAAAAAGCTGAAGAGCAACTTCGTTCTTGATCCCGTTTATTCGAGGTTTTCGTGAAAATTATTTTTGTCACTGGTGGCGTTATTTCATCGCTTGGTAAGGGGATTTTCAGCGCATCCCTCGGGCATCTTCTCAAGAGCAAGGGACTAAAAGTCAGCATTCAGAAACTTGATCCCTACATTAATGTGGACCCCGGAACCATGTCTCCCTATCAACATGGGGAAGTTTTTGTTACCGATGATGGAGCAGAAACTGATTTGGACATTGGTCACTACGAAAGATTTTTGGATGAGAGCCTGACCTCCACAGACAATGTGACCACCGGACAAGTCTACTGGAATGTGATTACCAAGGAGCGTCGAGGTGATTACCTGGGGGCAACGGTCCAGGTGATCCCGCACATCACCAATGAAATTAAATCCAAGATTCTCAATGCGGCGAGAGAGCACAGTACGGAGGTTCTCATCGTTGAAGTCGGGGGAACAGTTGGCGATATCGAGTCCCTGCCCTTTTTGGAAACCATTCGTCAAATTCGCCAGGACCTTGGCCGGGAAAATGTGCTTTATGTGCATTTAACTTTGGTTCCCTATTTGCAGTCTGCAGGGGAATTGAAAACCAAGCCCACTCAACACAGTGTGAAGGAGTTGCGCTCCATTGGAATCAGCCCTGATCTGATTGTTTGTCGAACTGAGTCAACCATCAGTGATGAGATCAAACAGAAAATCGCCCTCTTTTGTAATGTGAGCAAGGAAAGTGTTTACGAATGCAAAACTTGCGACTCCATTTATCAGGTTCCCCAGGCTTTGAAAAAAGAGGGAATTCTTGAAAATATTCAAAGCCTGTTGAGGCTTGAGTATGACAAGGAAGAAAAGAGCTTTTTGTCCGATTACACTCAAAAAGAGTCCTCAGTAAACTCCAGAACCAGAATTGCCATGGTGGGGAAATATACAGAGCTTCATGATGCCTACATGAGCGTCACCGAAGCCTTGAAGCACGCCGGTGTCTATCACGGGACCAAAGTTGATGTGGAGTTTTTAGACAGTGAGACCTGGGATGAAGAAGCTCTCAAAAGATTTAGTGGAGTCTTGATTCCCGGAGGTTTTGGTTCCCGTGGTATTGAAGGCAAGATTTCGATTATTCGTCATGCACGAGAGAACAAAATTCCGTTTTTTGGAATCTGTTTGGGAATGCAGTGCGCTGTAACCGAGTTTGCCCGGTATGTTTGTGGAATTGAGGATGCAAACTCACGAGAGATTGATGCTGACTGTTCCCATCCAGTAATTGATATAATGGCTGATCAGAAAGCCATGGACAAGAAGGGAGGGACCATGCGACTGGGTGCCTATCCCTGTGTCTTGAAGAGTGGCTCAAGGATAAAAGAAATTTATAGTAATGTAAGAAAAATCAGTGAGCGTCACAGGCATCGATTTGAAGTGAATAATCGATATCTGGAGCAATTGAGTGAGAATGGTTTGGTATTTTCAGGAACCTCACCGGATGGAAATTTGGTTGAGATTGTAGAATATCCTGATCATCCCTTTTACATCGGGTGCCAGTTTCATCCCGAGTTCAAGTCTCGACCGCATCGTCCACACCCACTCTTTCAGGCTTTTGTCGAAGCCTGTGTAACTTTTGGGGGAAAGTAAAATGATAAAAGCAACGACCGAATTCGAATGTGCTACTTATAAAGTCGGAGGGAAGCATCCCTTCATTTTGCTGGCAGGCCCCTGTGTGGCTGAGAGCAGAGATCTGGTCTTTCAGGTTGCCGAGCACATGCTTGCTGTCACCAATGAATTGAAGATTCCCTATGTATTCAAATCCAGTTTTGACAAGGCCAATCGAAGCTCGATCAGTGGCTATCGTGGACCGGGAATCGAGAAGGCTTTGGGCTGGCTTCAGGAAGTGAAAGAAAAGTTCAATATCCCGATTGTTACGGATGTTCATCTTCCCGAGCAATGTGCCATGGTGGCTGAAGTTGCCGACATCCTTCAAATCCCTGCCTTTTTGTGTCGACAAACGGATCTGGTCCAGGCGGCTGCTCAGACGGGTAAGGTTGTGAATGTGAAGAAGGGGCAGTTTCTTTCCCCTTGGGACACCAAGAATATTGTAGAAAAGGTACGCTCCTGTGGTAACGAAAAAGTGATGATTACAGAGAGGGGATGCAGTTTCGGTTACAACAATCTCGTTGTGGACCCCCGCTCATTTCCTGTAATTCGCGAAACTGTGGGTGCACCCGTTGTCTTTGATGCAACTCACAGTGTTCAACTTCCCGGTGGACTCGGCTCTTCAACCGGTGGACAAAGGGAATACATTCCCAATCTCGCAAGAGCTGCAGTTGCAAACGGTATTGATGGATTGTTCATGGAAACCCATCCAACTCCGGAGAAGGGATTGTCTGATCCGACAACAATGTATCCACTCCATGATATGAAGAACTTGCTGACCACTCTCAAATTACTCGACACCATTGTGAAGGATCACTCCGAATGAGTATCAAAGATGCCGTACAGAGTGCGCGCAATCTTCTTGATGTAGAAACCAGAGCTCTGGAAGGTTTAAAGAATCTCGTAGAAGAAGAGAACTTTCACAGCACCGTTGAGATTATCCTCAACTGCAAGGGCCGGGTAGTGGTCAGCGGAATGGGAAAGTCGGGCATTATCGGTCATAAAATCGCTGCAACTCTCGCATCTACAGGGACTCCTGCTTTTTTCATGCATCCCGGGGAAGCTTTGCACGGTGATTTGGGAATGACACGAAAGGAAGATGTTTTCTTGCTTCTTTCCAACAGTGGAGAGACAGAGGTGATTCAATTACTTCCTTCTTTGAAGTTGTTTGGCAACAAAGTGTTGGCCTTGACTGGTAAGGCTGAGTCTACCCTGGCAAGAGAAGCTGATGCTGCCATTGTTTACACGATTGATGAAGAGGGTTGCCCTATTGGTCTGGCCCCGATGGCTTCAACAACCGCGACTTTGGCCCTTGGAGATGCTATTGCAGCTGCACTCATGCATGTAAGAGGATTTCAAAAGAAGGACTTTGCCAAATTTCATCCCGCAGGAAGTCTTGGTCGCAGACTACTCACAAGAGTTAAGGATTTGATGACTTCTGATTTTCCCTGTGTGCTGCATTCAGTGAGTTTGTCCGCAGCATTGCAAAAGATGATCGAAACCAATCTGGGAGCTGTTTTTGTCATTGACGAGAAGAAAGATTTGCTTGGCTTGATTTCTGATGGTGACGTCAAGCGCTCGATTCAAAAAGGCGAGAAATTTCTCGAGTTGAATGTGATTGATGTGATGACGAAGAGTCCTCGCTGTGTAGAGCAGGATACTTTGGCAGAAATTGCCTTGAGGGAAATGGAGAGTGGTGGGCGCTTGATTTCAGTGATGCCCGTAGTGGACTCCCATGAATCCGGCAAGCTTGTTGGCTTGCTTCGAATGCATGATATTTTGCAGGCAAAGATCAAGTAATGAAAGAGATCAAAGCTATATTTTCCGACGTTGACGGTGTTCTTACGGATGGACGTTTGTTCATCGATGGAGATGGCGAGGAAGTATTGAAAGTCTTTGATGTGAAGGACGGGATGGGTATCAAATTGGCCCAGAAGTATGGAATCGTCTTTGGAGTCATCAGTGGTCGCGGATGCAAGGCCCTGGAAGCACGCATGGAAGATTTGCAGGTAGAAGAGGTCCATCTTAAAATCAAGGACAAGCTGAACTTGCTCAAAGGCATACTTGAGAAATACAAGATTCAGCCTGAAGAGTGCCTTTATATCGGAGACGATCTCAATGATATCGAGATCGGTTCCTTTCTGATGGAGCAGGGTGGCTGGTTTGCGGCTCCATCTGATGCAGTTTTGAGGGTGAGAGAGAGTGCGAACTATCTTTGTGAGTCCGCTGGGGGCAGAGGGGCTGTGAGAGAAGTTGTGGATCGAGTGATCGAGGAAAAGAAGATTACAAGCACTTATCTCGACCGAAATTAAAAGAGAACCTTTCAAGCACTCATTATCTCTGCGATAATGCAGACAAAATATGTTCAAAACTCTCGTAAAATGGGCTGTGTTCCTGCTAATCCTATTTGGTCTTCACAAACTTTATGACCGTTACTTTGTAAGAGGTTTTGAAATCAGTGGAGGCTTCACTGGAAGTGATGACCCCTCGATCAAGGTGGAAAAGGTTCAGATTCAATCCTTCAATGACAAGGGTATGGTTCGCTTCCGGCTCTTTGGCAGCGAGGCCAGATTTCTTGAAAAAGAGGGCAAAGTAGAGGTTCGGCCGGTCAACCTGTTGATTTATGATGATGAGATTGAGTACATGCAGGAGATCGCAATTCTGGCCAGAGAGGGTTATCACTATGAAGCGAAACCTCCATTCTTTGAGCTGATAGGTGATGTGGAGTGTAATATCGCGGTAGCCACGGATGTAAACAATCGACTGGACTCAATCCAGTACATTCGAAAAGTGTTTACTAGCAAACTTTTGTATTATCCCGATTTGCAAAAGTTTGTGAGTCCCGGAAAATTTAAAGTGATCGACACCAAGAACAATTCTGTCATCACAGGGGACTCTTTTATATATTATGGACAAAGAAATTCCATCGAGGTTCAGGGAAATGTGGATTCAGTCTTTCAGGAGCACCCGGATCTCGTACTGGAGGAATTGAAACGAGGTTTTCATGAAGGTAGCTGAAAAGCTTCTTTTATTCGGGTTATTGACTATTCTGAACCCAATTTTGATGGCTGCTCCCTACAATGCCAAGGAAAGGGTTGTTACCAAAGCGCTGTATTCCTATTTCAACCAAAAAACCGGTGAGCTGGTACTCAAGGGAAATGCACAGGTAAAACGGGATGACTTGTCTTTGTTCGCTGACAAAATTTTGTACATGGAGAAGAAGAAGGAAGCTTTTGCTACTGGAAATGTGAAACTGGTCAGTGCCGACTTCACTCTGGAGGCAGGTCAGATTCGCGTTTATCTGGTAGGCAACGAAACCCTCAAGCGAATGAGTGAATCAGATACTCTCGTTATTGCGCAAAAGCATCCAAGGCTTCTTGAAAAGGCGGACAAGGGTGACTTGTTTAATCAGGTGACTGCGGTGGAAATCAAGTTTTTCAAGGGAAGAGAAACAATAGAGTCCTTCGAGAATGTAAAGATGGTGCAACTGAAGCAAGAAGGGGTGGAACTACTCGAGCAGATGGTGATCACTGGTGAGTATATGGAATACAAGCATCTTCAAAAGAAAGCCCTTGTGAAGAACAATGTAAAGCTGGAAAGCAAGGACCTTGGTGGGGAAGGTGAGCGTCTGATTTACTATCAAAACGGAAACAAGTTTTATCTGATCGACAGCGCCAAGGTTTATGAGTACGACAAGCGTGGAAAAGTTGCCAATACAATTCAGGGAAACAAGATTCTCCATTTGATTGATGAAGGTCGAACCATACTAATGGGAAATGTTGAGGGAAGTCTGGAATATGACGGATAATCCATTACAGTCTCAGTTAAGCGTCCATTCCATTCAAAAAGCCTACAAGGGTCGCCGAGTTGTGGAAGAAGTCAGTGTATCACTGAAAACCGGAGAGATTATTGGTTTATTGGGTCCCAACGGTGCCGGAAAGACGACTTCCTTTTACATGATTGTTGGCCTTGTGAAACCTGACAGCGGTTCTATCTATCTTGATGAGCGCGAAATCACCAGTTTACCAATGTATCAAAGGTCCCGCCTGGGAATCGGATATTTGGCCCAGGAGGCCAGTGTTTTTCGCCATCTAACAGTGGAAGAGAATATTCTCGCCATCCTTGAGTTTTATGAATCCAGTGCCAGCAAGCGTAAGGACAAAGCCTGGGAGTTAATCGAAGAGCTGAGTCTGAATCACGTGGCGAATACAATTGGCATTTCTTTATCAGGTGGCGAGAGGCGCCGTGCTGAAATTGCCCGTGCTTTGGCCACAGATCCGTCTTTTCTGCTATTGGACGAGCCCTTTGCTGGAGTAGATCCCATCGCAGTGAGTGAAATTCAGGCGATCATAGCGAAATTAAGGGAAGAGAAGGGTATCGGGATTCTAATTACAGATCACAATGTACGCGAAACCCTCAAGATCACAGACCGCACCTATGTAATGAACAAGGGGAATATTCTTGTCCATGGTGGAGTCGAAGAGATTACTTCCAATGAAGAAGCCAAAAAAATCTATCTTGGCGACGACTTTAAGATGTAGGAGTTTTTATGGGAACACAAGTTCATCCAGCAGGAGTCGCAGGTTTCTTCTATCCGAAATCAGCGCAGGAACTTGAGGAAACACTTGAGGAATTGTTTAACGACTCTCAAGCCCTAAAGATTAGAGCAGTCAAAGCTTTGATTGTTCCCCATGCAGGCTATATTTACAGTGGAAAGACTGCGGCTCGTGCCTATGAGTCACTGCGAGATCAACAATTTGATCGCGTAATCATCCTCGGCCCAACACATCGAGTTTATTTTCCCGGGATTGCACTTCATGATGCGAGTGCATTTCAAACTCCCCTTGGTGAGCTTGAGTTGGATCAGGAGTCCTTGAAAGAGCTTGCTGCCGAAGTTCCCAATGCTGCTTATGCTCCTGGTGTTTTTCAGGATGAACACTGTCTTGAAGTTCAGTTGCCTTTCTTGCAAAAAATCTTGAAGGGTTCTTTTCAAATTCTGCCAATCCTTATTGGAGATACAAATCCGAAGACACTCAATGAACTTTCAAACTGGCTGCGAAAGTTTGGGCAGAATCAATCGACACTTGTCATTGCCAGCACCGACTTCTCGCACTTCTTCCCTAAGGGAACCGCAAAGAAACTGGACTTCACTGGCCAGGAGTCGATCCTCGCTCTGGATGCTCAAAATTTGTGGGAGGCGCAAAAAAGGGAAGAGACTGCCCTGTGTGGAGTCAGCGCCGTTTACACGACAATCAAGTGCTTTGAAGACGGAAAAATACACTTTGTAGATTATTCTCATTCGGGCATGGTTACCGGAGATAACTCCTCAGTGGTTGGCTATATGTCCTTCGTGCTTCAGGAAGGTTAGTATTTGAATCTGGAAAATCAAAAAATAGTGATTCTTGATGATGATCCGATAGTCTGTGAAGTGACATCCAGGCTTCTTGAGATGCAGGGTTTTGCTCATACGGTTTGCTACAATGGAAAGGAAGCACTGGATAGGATTGAGAAGGAAAGCTATCCCTTGATATTGCTGGATTATTCCATGCCTGATATGGATGGAATCGAGTTTCTGGGCAAAGCTCGCGAACAGGGTTATGAGGGTGAAGTCGTAGTTGTTACCGGAAACTCAAGCTACGAAATGGCCGTTCAGTTTCATGATTTGAATGTTTATGACTTTCTGAACAAACCCTTCCAGGCGGAATAATTGACCCATGTGGTAAGAAAAGCTCTCGAAAAGAGAAGTCTGGTAATCAAGCAGCGACAATCTCAACTACTCTTGAGACAGCAACATCTTGAACTTCAGGAAACACTAGCCCAGTACGAGTCCAACATTAGTTATCAAAATCGCCTTTTGGATTTGATCGATGTTTTCCAGGAGCTGGGTAAATTCAGTGTTCTTGGCGAACTGCAGCCCTTCATCATCGCAACTGTTACACGAATGATGATAGCAGATCGCTCGACCTTGTTTTTGGTCGATCACAAAACCAACGAACTTTACTCTCAGGTCGCAGAAGGAATGGGAACCAAAGAAATCCGTTTTCCGGTAGGAGTGGGAATCGCTGGTTCGGTGGCAAAAGAGAGTGAAACAGTAATGACAATTTGAGTTATTTGGCTGTGAGTCAGATTTTGAAAGCCGAGGCAATGGTTCATGCTCAAAATGCGAAGAAAGATATTGTCTGGTCGACTCTGGAGCGTGATTTAAAGCTTGAACCGGACGTGTGGAAGCCCATGCGTCCTGTATTGTCCCATCTGATTCGAAATTCGATTGACCATGGGCTCGAGCAAAATATGGATCGCGTTCAGAAGGGTAAGGAGGCTCAGGGAAGTGTCTTTTTTGATTATTCCCAGACTTTGCATTCCGGACAGGCCTGGCATGAATTCATTATTCGGGATGATGGCCGTGGAATGGAAGCTGACAAGATATTTTTGAGAGCAGTTCGCCTCGGTCTGGTTGCTGAAGAGCAGGAAGAAGAGTTTTCCACTTCAGAGAAGCTTAGATTGATTCTTTGCCTGGTTTTACCACTCGCGAAGAAGTCAGCGAAACCTCGGGAAGAGGTGTTGGTATGGATGTAGTCAAGGCAGTGGTGGAGGACGAGCTTCAGGGAGAGATTCGTATCGATTCGAAAGTGGGTAAAGGCACAGAATTTAAATTGTTTGTGCCGCTCTCGATTGGCTCCTGAGAAAGCCTCAGGCCCTGTTCGTGCCAGTGGCCTTCTTTTGAGAATTCTGTTTTAAGTTGTTTACTGCTTCGTAAGCAATGATTTCACCCGTCTTCAAATTGGCTTCAAAAAGTGGGTGGGCTGCAAATCGCTTCCCGGGATGATCTTCGCGAATGTAGTAAACTGACTGCATTTTTGTCCTCAAAGTCACTTCTAAAGTTTGCCTCTCTCTTACCAAAAAGTCATTCAAAGAAGGCTCATTTTACCAAACTTCTGTACGAATCACTTTAAGAGATGCATATGAGATTGAGCCAGTTGAGTGTAATATAGAACAAAAAAATTACAAGGGGTTGACAGGACTTTTTGTGAAAAATTTTTGAAAAGAGGATCATACGAAAATGGATTGGAACTGCGTATATTTGACAGCTTTTCGGGTGGAAGAGCAGGAATCTGGAAAGAAAGTGGCCCGTGAAATCAAGAACCAAAGCGGGCTGGACCCTGAATCCGACGGTGGTTTGCAAAGCTTCCTGGAAATTCTGGTGAAGCAAATGAAGTCACGAAGACCCTCACTTGCACCCACAGCTGCCTGCAAAGCCTATCAATTTTCTGAGGACTCTCTTGGTCAGGAAGATGAAAAAGTTTGTGAGCAACTCCTTCACGCGGTGAGTTTGAGTCAATTTAATTCCTACGCAAATATTCTTGCTGGAAAGTATGTTCACTCCCCCAAGAGTCGTAAGGGAATCCTTTTTGTGATCAACGCGAATGTGGAAATCAAAAAGAACCTCTCACCCTGCCTTTTGGTCTTCAAAACGGATTTTCAGCCTGGCTTTATCCCTGAAGGAAGTGAAATTGCAGCCCAAGAGGAATTGATTCTTCCTGAGTTAAAGAAAGGACTGCAGTTTCCCTATTTTGATGGAGCGAATTTCCAGTTCAATCAACTGGTGATTTTTCAGAAGAGTCAGGCGGACTATTTTCAGCGAATGCTGCGACTTCAATCTCTGCCCGACAACGATGAGATTGTGGATGAAGCATTGCATGACCAATTGGAAGAGAAGCAGCCGGGAGCTTTTGAAAAGTACTTTCGCTTGCCTGAAGAAGACCGGCGAGTGAAGAGAGAGGTTTTCGGTGCAGCCAGAATTGTTCAGGACAATGATTTATTGCCGAGCGACGATGTTGTTCATGTAACGAAAAAGACTCAGGCTCAGGTCGTCGATAATAACGCGAAACCCGTTCGTCTCAGGCTTAGTATTGATGATGGACTCAGGTTTGAGGGTAAGGCTGATCAGCTCAATCAATCCTATTATTTCGCTCAGGAAGGAATGGAGAAATTTCTTATAATTCGTGGTCATAAATTTGAGACCAAGAGTCATTTTCAGGCGGTTGAGTTTATGAAGCTGGAACGACTCGATGAAGTTTTGCAAAGAATCAGCGCTGACCAGCTCCCAGCCTCCAGCTCAAATGATGAACCAGAAATCACTCCAGACGATGAAGATATGTTAGAATAGAGCTATGGATCAAGTGAATTTACAAAGTAGCTTACTGATGCTACAACAGCTTTCTACCCAAGCTCTCAAGCAATCTTTGGACGCAGCGGAATTGGTTGCTGGTCTGGTTGCAACGTCGGCTCCGGTTTCTCCGGAAGGGGTGGGAACAAATATTGATCTCAAAGCCTGAGCAAATTTTCGGCTTGAACCACAGTAGTTACCGCAGCAATCCTATCCCATGAACATCCGCCAGCTTCATCGAAACTTTGTTAATATCAAGCGATTTCAGGAAATCGTGTCTGTATTGACCAAATATGGTTTTACGGACCTTCTTGACTTTCTGCATGTGGATCTGGCGTTGGGATTGGCGAAGAAGGTTGGTCTTGTATCCAAAGATTACCAGTTCATGCCAAGGGCCAAGCGATTGCGCCTTGCTGCGGAAGAGCTGGGCCCAACCTTTGTAAAGTTTGGTCAAATTTTATCCACTCGGGACGACATCCTTTCCAGTCAATATCTTGAAGAACTTCAGAAACTTCAGGAAGAGGTCAGCCCGGTATCCTATCAAGAAATTGAAAGAGAGCTGCTGCGGGCTTACGAGATTGAATCTCTTGAAGAAGTCTTTGCGCATTTTGACACGACTCCTTTGGCAACAGCCTCCATTTCACAGGTTCACAAGGCTCAGCTTAAGTCTGGCGAATGGGTTATTGTCAAGGTTCAGCGTCCCAACATTCTGGACTTAATGCAGACGGATCTTGTAATTCTCAGCTATATAGCCGCCTTGATTCAGGAGCAATTGGGAGATCCAGATGACCCTGCCAATTGGTCAAGAATCCTTGAAGACTTTATGAAGTATGTGGTCGAAGAGCTGGACTTCAACCGGGAAGCTCGTTTAATGCTTCGCTTCGGCGATATGTTTGATGACTGGAAAGAAGTTCATGTACCCAAAGTTTATCTGAATTACTCCAATCGGAAAGTATTGGTGCAGGAGTATATCGATGGTCACAGTCTTGGCAATCTCAATAAGTTTCGATTGGGAGTAGAAGAAAAAAAGAAAATCGGGGAGTCTTTGATTCGCTCATTCTTTGTGATGGTTTTTCAGGAAGGCGTTTTTCATGGTGATCCTCATCCAGGAAATTTAAGGGTCCTTTCAGACAACACCCTGGTATTTCTGGATTTTGGGATGGTTGGGCAACTGGATCGCGAAAACATGTCCCTGATTACCCGAGTTTTTTGGGGTGCTGGTAGAGGTGATTTCGAGCTTGTTGCCCGCTCCTTCCACAAAATCTGCCGAGGAACGATTTTGGGAATGAATCAGGGTCTGGTTACCGAAATGCGGGATTTGATTCTATCCTATCGCAAGCTCTCACTTGCCTACATCCACATGGATCAACTTTTGCCATCTATTGATGAGATGTTGCGCAGGAATAAACTACGCCTTCCCACCGAATTGAGTTTGCTGTTTAAGTCCTTGATTAGTATGGAATGTGTTATCAGGCAGCTCAACGCAAACATCAACCTTATGGAGTATTTGATTCCGCAAGTGCAGAATGTGGTGGAGAAGCAACTGGAGCTGGATTCTCTCAAGAGTCGTTTTACTGATCGTTCTTTGTTGGTTTATGACTATCTCAGCGAGATTCCCGATGATCTCTTTCAAATTTTAAAGAATATTCAAAGAAATCAGGCAGAGTCCACCACTCGTCACAAACGAATGGAGTACTGGTTTTACTCCTTGGAAATCATTTTGAATCGGGCAGTATTGGGACTTGTGATTACCGGATTTCTAATCGGCTCTTCGTTTCTGCTGGCCTTCAATCGTAATCAGGAAAACCTGCTCTATTTTCTTGGGCTCTCCGGGTATATCCTGGCAGGCGGGTTTGCTGTGATTCTGGTCTTCTCCATTCTCAAGGTGGGAGCAGCCAGAAAAGACTAGATCGTCCAGTGGGGTGCAATCTACTTCTTGTGAAGTTTCCTGAATCTCAAGGTCTAGTGGATGAAGTTTTCCAGATTGACCTGTACCAGAAGATCGAAGTTTGGACAGCGCAGATAGAGCTCTTCGGTGACGATAAGAATCTGGTCGTGAAGAAGTTCTCCTGATTCAAATTCATTCAAAAAATCATGCCAAACATCATCGACGATTCGCAGTTCACTGTTGTTGCTCGTAGTTGCAGTTGCCATCTTCACTCCGTTGCCGTGAAAACCAGATCAGTGGGACTGTACCTTTTTGTTTAAAAAGGTACTCTTGAGTATTTGTCGACAGAAAACAGCCTGTGCTTGAGTGTTTTTGTATGAATTTGGTATAGGAGCGTCAGGTTCGAGGAAAATTCGAGGATATGGCTTTGGGAAGGGTTAATTGAGCTGCTTTTGGCTTGTACCTGTGAACGACTCCTTGAATTGCTCCAGGTTTGTGTCTGTACACGGCCCCATAAACTGCTCTTGGCTTGTGTCTGGGAAGGGTTGCTTAACTTGCTTTTGGCTGGCTTGAAAAAGCTCATTGAGGTTTTAAAAAACCTGTTTAGTCTTGAGTTTGCTCAGAATAGAGCTCTTTCTGGATCAATCCGGTTTCTTGCAATCCGAGCTTTTCATAGAGGACAGAGTGGTTCTTTCTGTGAGTTTCCAGGCTTTCCAGAATCCTGTCGTACTCCCTTTGCCCAAAGTTCAGATTGGTTTGCTGATAGAGTAGCGTGAGGTACTTGGCAACTTTGGGACTGTCGAACTTGATGAGGTGATCAAGACCCCACTTTCGAATGGATTCACTTTGACTTTGAGTTGCCGAAATGTATCGTTCGATTTTGTCTGGATAGTTAGAGTTCAGCGCCAGTTTTTCTTTGACGATGTCCAGAACCGGTCCGAGAGTCGGGTAAGTCTGGAGAGGGCGCAAGGCATTCACATTCTTGAGATTTGCCACCTCGCCAAACTGCTCAATACCCCAGGTTATCAGCTCCGGATAAAGAGTTGGAGAGTCTCTTAGAAACATTTCCTCAAGAAAGGCAGTTCTAGCATAAATTGAGGTGGAGTAATACAAGAGCTTTTTGTAATTGGTGTAAATGAGTACCCGGTTTTCATCATCAATCGCATCCCCTCGGTCCAGTAATGACTTCAGAATAGGAATCGCCGCAAAGTGGCGTATTGTCAGAACCTTTTCAACGCAGTGATAAAAGATCGCTGGATTGTTCGAGTTTAGCCCCATTTCGATGAAACTCATTCGCTTGCTTACGGGAGCTTCCTGCACTTCTCTCAAAAAGCGTTCGAACCCTATCTGGGGTATATAGCTATCGAGTTTGGTGGTTTTGTCATAGGTTTCTATGCGACCATACAGATCCATCTGCATTCCAAATGGACCAGTCAATGCCTGCAAGCCTATTTCGCTTGCAAGGGAGCGAATATCAGTCACCTGGGAGACTGGTCCCGTACTTTCCGGATTGAATTCCACCGGCAGAGGTACATCCACAGAGGGGACTGCCACGGTTTCAATAGAGCTTGTGCCGGAAGAATCAGCTGAAGAAAAGTTGGAGCTGTTTGACTCTTGTGCGCACAAACTGATTGTGAGCAGCAGCGCAACAAGAAAATTTCCAGGATTCATGAAACCGAAGATCTGCTTTAGAAGTTCCAATCAGAAAACAATGTGTTTTTGAAGTTGTTGAATTCCTTGAACTGCTGCTTCATGCTCATCATGGCTTCGTTCATCGTTTCAATTTTCTGAGCAAGAATTGTTCCCAGATTATGGGACAGTTTGAAAGCAAAAATTTCGTTGTTGGAGAGGGCTTGAGTAAATTTGTCCTTATCCAGAAACAATACTGTGGTTCTTTCTACTGCTCTAGCAGTGGAAGTTCTTTGCCTTTTTTTCAAAAGCGCCATTTCACCCAAAACAGTTGGCGGCTCAATAGTGGCAAGTACTTTCTCAGATCGACCCTCTCGCCTTTGACTGATGGCAACCTGACCTTCGGTAATGATGTACAAGCCTCTTGGCTCCTGACCAGTCTCAAAAATGATTTCCTTAGGCTCGTAGACCACTTGGTCTACAATCTTTAGTAGGTAATCAAACTCTTCCTGATTGAAAAATTCAAAAATTGGGTTGGTGTGGTAATTACCTTTTAGTGCCTCTACTGATGGTTCCATTAAACTACTCCTCGCTGCTTTTAGATTCCGCTCAATACAGTCGCTTTGCCGACACGACCAATGGATACAATAAACGCGGCTGTTCGTAAAGGCACATTGTACTTTTTCGCCACTTTACCAACGGTTTGGCAAGCCTTGCGCATCTTAAGTTTCAGACGCATGTTGATGTCTTCTTCAGACCATTTGAACTGCTGAATGTTTTGAGTCCACTCAAAATAGCTCACTGTTACACCACCGGCATTGGCCAGAATATCCGGCACTACGGCGATTCCCTTCTTGTCAAGAATTTCATCCGCTTCAGGGGTTACAGGGCTGTTGGCTCCTTCCACCACGAATTTACAGCGAATGGAGTCAGCATTGTCCTTGTGAATCACTCGACCCAGAGCCGCTGGCACGAGTACATCGCACTCCATTGTGAGTAGCTCGTCATTGCTGATATGGTTGTAACCGGGTACTTCAGCCAGGGTTTGTCCATCTTGTACAAAGGAGTTTAATCTGGGAATGTCCAGTCCTTCGGGTGAGTGGATTGCTCCGGAGACATCACTGACGGCCAAAATTTTGCCGCCCATTTCATGAAGAATACTGGCACACCAGGATCCCACATTTCCAAAGCCCTGAATCACAAAGGTACTTTCTTCAATAGGTTTTTTTGCATCATTGAGCATGGTTTCGATGACATTCACGATACCCCGGCCTGTGGCAGCCTCACGACCCTCACTTCCATGAAGATCAATGGGTTTACCAGTAACGACTGCGGGGGAGAAGCCATTGATTTTGGAGTACTCATCCATAATCCAGGCCATTACCTGGCTGTTGGTATTCACGTCGGGAGCTGGAATGTCTTTGTATGGCCCGATGTTTTCGTGAATACTGGCGATGAACTTGCGAGTGACTGATTCCACTTCTTTCTCACTCATTTTGGTTGGATCACAGTTGATTCCACCCTTGGCTCCACCGAAGGGAATGTCCATCAAAGCCGTTTTCCAGGTCATCAAAGAGGCAAGTGAAGAAGCATGTTCCGCATCGACAGTGGGGTGATAACGAAGACCGCCTTTCATGGGGCCTCTGTGTCGGTTGTGCTGAACACGAAAACCGCTGTAGACGTTAATCTCACCATCATCCAGTTCTACTGGAATTTGAACGGTAATACTTCGGTAGGGTTCGGCCATCATTTCTTTGACGTGCTCGCCCAAATCCATTCGATCTGCAGCTTTATTAAAGTAGTACAGGGTTTGATCAAGAATACTCATTCATTGCCCTTTCAATCGACCTCAAACTCGTAAATGAGGTCTGAACTTGTTAGCGAGGTGAACTCAAATTTTGTTTCCCGGACAGTTTCCTGGAGCGACAGCCAGATTCTAGCATACTCAAAGATTGAATTCGTCCTTGGCAATGTTGATTTTTAGAATATCAACAAATCTTAATTTGCTTTTTCAATAATTGTTTTCCAGCTCATGAATTAAACGGGGAAAATTTAACTGGTAACAGTTGGTTTTCAGCAGATCGGATTCGATCACACAAGATATGCAAAGGTGCGACTCTTCCTTCGAAAATAGAGATAGCCCAGTGCATAAATCAAAAAGGCACAAAATAGAAAATAGAAATAGGAATTCCATTTCCAGACCCCGTCACCAAGGATGGCAAATCGATACATTTCTACCAGGGACACAAAAGGATTAAGAATGTAGTACTTGTAAATGGAGTTTGGAACTTGACTCAATGGATAGACGATTGGCGATCCAAAAAACCAGACCATCATAACAATGTGGATCAATTGAACAAAGTCACGATACTGAACAGCAAGTGCCGAAAGAAGAAAACTCGCTCCACAGGTGAAGATAAATTTAGCGGGCAACAAAAGGATAAAATACAAAATATGCGGGGGGAAACTTCCGTTATACCACCAGACAAAAAGGATGAAAAGAAAGAGAGCGATCACTTCCTGAACAAAAGCCGTCACGGAAATGTGAATAGGAAGAAATTTTAACGGAAAGCGCACCTGTAAGATCAAGTGCCTGTAATTGAAGATTACCTGCGCTGCTTTGGTGAGCGTCTCCTGATAGCTGAGCCATGGAATCATGCCACAAAAGAGAAAGAGGCCGAAGTCCACATTGGTCCCATTCTCAAAAAACTTGATCTTGAGAATCACGGAAAAGAGTAAAACATACATTCCCATGAGCACCAGGGGGTTGATGATAGCCCATAAAAAGCCCAGTGCGCTGCCAACAAAGCGCTCAAAGAAATCGCGATAGACAAGCTTGCCAAACAGGTTGGGATAGCGGTATAAATCGGAAATGCAAAACCAGTTTAATATTCTTTCCATAGATCCGGGTCGTTCAAAATGGGGTTTGGCAATCTTGAACTCCTCCCAACAGATTCTAGCGAATGGAGTCTATTCCATAAATGAATTCCCTCAAAAAGTTTTGGAAATGGCGACAGAATATGAGGTGAAGTGTGTAGTTTTGGGGAACCGTACCGGATCCAAGCATGCTCTCGAAGCTTTACTGGCCGGGGGTTTGAACCATCCAATTGAACTTGTGGAAGAGCATAATTCCACCCTGGAAGCCAGAGAACTTTATTTTCAAAGAAATCCACCACCATGGTACAAGGCCTGGATTCCAAGAGGTTTACTCGTTCCCACTGAGGACTACGACGATTGCACGGCGATGATTCTGGCTTTTCGCTATTTTGACAGCAACAGCGAGGCCTGGAGATGAGCGACAAGATTCACTAGCTTCTCAGGGTCCGATGGTTTGACTTGTTCATTCTGACCATCGTATTACTCTCTGTAGTATTGCTTATGGCAATGATTTCTTTAAAGCATCCCAAAAGGCAGTTGTTGAATCCTTGATGGAATTGAAACTCCTGGGGATGATTCCAATCTGATTTCTCTGGTTCATCTCTTCCAAAATACCTTCAATATGACTGAGCTTGTGCTCGAGCATAGCGTTTCGCTTCTCCAGACTCAAAAAATAATCATTCATATTCTTGAGCAGTTTTGGATTAACGCGAACAGTAGGTTCCTGTTCATCCTCTGCGTAGATAATTTCCTTACTGGTTTCCTTTTTCGCGAGCTTGAGTTTTTGGGGAGATTTGATTTCTTCTTTTTCTTCCGCTTCTTTTACAGCCGGCTCTTCTTGTTGAGCCTGCTTCATTTCCTCTCGAAGCTTGGGGAGTTCCTCGGCAATCTTTTCCTGGATTTCTTCCTGCTTGAATCCGTCTTTGATTAGAGTACGAATCATTACAAAAATCTGGATATCTTCCTGATCGAAAATAAGACTGTTGTAATAACCTCTGCGTGGATCGATGACTTCCTCATAGGACTTCAGGTAATTACGAAGGGTCCGCACAGTGATACCGGTGAGCTTGGCAACTTCCTGAATGGTGTACTCTTTGCCACCACTCACTCTCCAATAATTTTTATTTTTAATATCAAACCACTTCATACAACCAACTTGGCAAAACTTGTAAAGAATCCGACTTTTTTGGTTATGGAACACCCTTAATGAACAGAAAGTTCAGGGAGTGTAAGAATTTTGTTGATTATAGTCCATTTTTTTTGTTCGAACAAGTAGAAGGCTGTGACCAGTTTTGGGCTGGAAACCGAAGAAATTGTTAATGAAGTTGATTTTTTGTTTTCTCATCTTTGCCATTTTCAGTTCTTTGGATGCCAGACCCTACGGTTCCGGTCTGCACAGTTCCGAGCAGGTGGATTTTCAGCGAAACTGGAATCAGGATTTGGAAAGGGAGGAAAAGCATCCTCTTACCGGATTTCAAAAACCGTACTGGAAAACAAACTTGCCCAAGCATGAAAAAGCGCTTAAAGATTACAAGAGATCTTTGATCAGACCCTTGAGACAAGTGGAAAACTCTGTGGAGCTCAAGAGCTACTTTCTCTTCACCAATGGGCTGGATAAAGTGGTGAGCTATGAAAACTCCAATACCGGGCAAGGGGCCGGAATTGAGTTTGACTCCAGAGATTTTGCCTGGGAGTTGAAATCCAGATTTCCTGTAGCTGGATATAATGTTTTTGCAAGTTATCTGGACTTCAGTCCCGAGGATGAGTTTTCCAAGGGAAATAATGCCAATGGCTATTCTCTCCTGTTTGGGAACATCGTCAGTGAAATGACAGGGGTCAGTAACTCGAGCTTGAAGCTCTTTCAGTTGGGCAATGAGCGCTTTTTGGGAAAGAAAGAGGAAAGCCGTTTCAGTATATTGTCAGGTCTTTCTCACATGAACTTTGACCAGGATATTCGGGTGCGAGGTTTGGACCGGCTGGGATTGAGTCAGGCTGTTTCCAATGTCCTTCCAGGTGACCCCATTGTTCTTGAGCAGGGTCAGGAGACTTTCTCAAAGGACGGAACCGGAGCCTTCGTCGGACTGAAGTATCAAAGTCATTTGAGCAATAATATGAGCTTGAGTACCCACTTCAATATTCATCTCTTGAAGAGTGATCTAAGCAATGTCATTCAAACCCAGCGAGTATCTCAAACGGGTTTGATTGAGACCCTTAGAAATCAGTCTTCTTCTTCCGAGACTGATACTTTGGTTGATTTTGAGTGGAACTTTCGCAAATTTTTCCGACACTTTTACAGTGTGAATCTGGGTTTTCGCTATTTGCAGTTTCTGCACAAGGATCGGGTCAGATTTACCGGGGAAACCGACGACAAGTTTTCGGTCAAGGGCTTATCCTTCTCAGTTCAACGGTTTTTTTAGGGTTGCGCCAGATTTCATTCACTCACCCAAAATGGTGTGGGATAGTGACTTGTGCGAAACTCTCCCTTATTTTAAGGATTCAAACAAGAAGATCCGGAGTAGATGATGTGTGATACGACCTTCCCAGTAAAATTCAAGCTTTCCGAGAGGACCCTGGATATTCAAAAGGGTGAGTACATCCTGGAGGCGGCTGAAGAGGCCGGAATTGAGATGGAGTGGGGTTGTCGGCAGGGAGTTTGCGGAGCCTGTTCTACTCAGGCAGTTGGAAAGGTGCTTTGGCCAGACATTGATCACTGCCTGAGCAAAAAGCAGCTGGAAGAGGGCTGGATTTTGACTTGTATTTGCAAGGTGGATGGGCCTCTGGAAATTGATGAGTAGCCTCTAGCTCAGCTAAACAACAAGCCGAGAATTGCGGCTACCAAGACAAGCATTGCTCCGGAGCTGGCATGGGTCCTTCCCGAGTAATCATCAATGTGCTCAAAAGGGATTCCCATCACTTCTTCGATTTCTTCTGCGAGACTGAGACAATCCAATGCTCCATGCTCTACCAGTCGGGGAATCAAAACCTTGGCCTGACCGTCCACATGAAGCTCCAGCGCCAGATAAATATTTTGAGTGTATTCACTGCGTTGGTAAACACCGGGTCCGCGACTGGGTTTCGGGGTGGCACAATATCCGGCAACGGCTTCGATATCCGAGTAGAGACGAACCTTTCGAATCTCTTCAACGGTTACCGTAAGATCCATTTCTTCCCCGCTCGCCCAAGCTGGAATCTGAATCAGTTGAGGGTGTACAACTATGCCTTTGGTTAAGTCCTGCATCCTATTATTTTACAAGAATGTGCCTCAGAATTGGTGAAGTTCTGAAGAATTCGAGATTTTTCGATATAATTGGGAAAAAAGTTATCCCGGGCTCTTTGGCTACCGTATCAGGAGTATTCCATGAATGTCGGCATTCTCGTCGTTGATCCACTACAGCGTGTACAGGAAATGCGCCTCAAGCGCATGGCTCATGCTGGTCATATGGGCTTTCATAAAATCAAGGCTGAGAGGCCTGTTGTTCAATCCAGACATGAGCTTTATATTCTGGCAAGCCGGGGCCTGGATCTGTCTCAGAATCAAGCCATTGCAGCCCAGATTAAGGAGCAAATCGGTGATGCCCCGCTCTTTTGGTTCAACGAGACCTGTCTGGATGTTCAAGCAAGGGACAAGGTTTCACTGGAGCAGGCCGATGGTTTTTTTCCTCCCGCCGAATTTGAATCCATCCTTACAGAAATTTACAAGCTTGAGGATGTGGGCGAGATCGAATCCATTCAGGGAGTAGTGATCAACCAGAATGGAAGAGCGATCGAAGGTAGTCCAAGGTCCTCTTCCAGAAGAAGTCTTCATGAAGCTTTTCATTATGTAGACGAGAAGCAGGCTCTTGATCACGAAGGTTACTATTCGATTGTACCCGCACTGGGCTGCTCCAAGCGCTGTCACAATTGCTCTATTCTGTCGCGGGAAGGCTTTCGTAGATCTCTCAATGCTTATGAGTTGGTGGATTATCTGGAAGGCCTCCATAAGAAAAGTCGCATTCGAAAGTTTCGTTTTCTTGATCAGTCCTTTAATACGAATGCCCAGGAGTTGCGCAAATTTTGTGAAGCCATAATTGAGCGCGAACTCAAGATTGAATTCAAAGCTGATTTTCTGGTGGAGAAAACTTCAGAAAACTTGTTCAACCTTCTCAAGGAAGCGGGCCTTCATCAAGCCAATATTACTTTATTTACAGGTTCAGACAGGGTTGCCTGGCACAATAATATTGAAGCCCGTAACGATTTGACCAGAAAGTTTCTGTCTCAGTTTGCAGCAGTGAAGATCCCTGTAAAACTCAATGTGAAGGTTGGTCTTCCTTATGAGCAGTACGTAGATTTCTTCCGAACTGTTCGCTTTTTGGAAAGCGTGAAACATAATGTGAAGGAGATTGAGGTTTCTACAGCTCAGCTAGATCCCAACTCTTACTTTGCTCGTAACATGGAGAAGCATCGAATCAGTCTGGAACCCGGTTCAGCCAAGGGCTGGATCAAGCCGGAAAAGGATCATCTCAACGAGCCCTCCTCCAGAGAGCAGAAGCGTCAATTCCTGCAAAAACTTGCCAGCAATTGGGGCTTGTATTCGCACAAACTCGAAATTACAGAAGATCTGAGTGAAATTGAAACCCGTCAGAAAGAGTCTCAAGAGAGATTTGTTGACGCAGTCCTGGTGAATTGTCCTCCCTGGGGATACCTCAACCCACCGGTTGGGCTTGCCAAAATCAGTGCTTATGCTCGCTCCAAGGGATATCAGACCAAAATCCTTGATTACAACGTAGGGCTCTTTCGCAAATACGAGGAAATGCAGCGTCTTTGGCATGTGGAAAACAAATCCTACTGGTCCAATGACATCACCTTTGACATTATTCGACACATTTACGAAGACGATATTGAGGAAGCAATCGAGGAAATCCTGGATTACGATGGTGAGATCATCGGATTTTCCTGCGTTGACCCCAAAGAGCGCATGACCGTTGATTTCATCAAACGACTCCGTGAGAGAAGCTCTGAGTTGACTATTATCCTTGGTGGACCGGTCTGTGGAACAACCGAGTATCGAAATATCTTTTTCGACAAACTGGGCGCTTCCGGAGTGGATTGCTATGTGGTTGGAGAAGGGGAAGATACACTCATCGAGATCATTGAAAAGGTCAAGAGTGGGAAGAGTCTGAAAGGAATACCGGGAACCGTCGAGGTGGATGAAGACGGAAATTGGCACTTTGCCCCGGTTCGTGCAAAGGTGGATCTCTGGAACTCTCCAATTTCGACCTATGAAGAGTTTGATCTGGATGATTACTCCTGTCAGGAGTTGATTCTGGAGTGGTCTCGCGGATGCATAGGGACCTGTGCATTTTGTAAAGCAAAGGTGCTGGATGGCAAGTTTCGTTCCTACAGTCCAGAGCATGTGGTCGAATCGTTAAAGTACTATGTGGATAACTACAATATTACGGTTTTCACAATCGCTGATTTGGCTGTTAATGGAAACTGGAAGTTGCTCGAGAAAATCTGTGACAAAATCATAGAGTCGGGAATCAAAGTTGAATTAAGAGCTCAGGGAATCCCCCGTAGACAGATGACTCTTCCAATCCTCAAGAAAATGAAAGAGGCTGGTTTCTCTGAAATGCAGTGGGGTGTGGAGTCAGGTTCAGACAAAGTTCTTGCCGCTATGGACAAGGAATGGATGTTTACAATTGACGAGGCCCAACAGGTCCTTCGCGACTCGTATATGGCCGGCATCAAGACATGCATGTTTTGCATGGTGGGATACCCGACCGAAGAAGAAGGTGATTTTCAGATGACCTATGACTTCATCGATCGCAATGCTGAGTATCTGGATATGGTCAAGTCGGTGAACAGTCTGCATATCATCACGGATACTCCAGTTCACCATATGGTTGAAAAATTTGGACTGACTCTGCCATCAGAGAATTATCATTATCTCTGGTCCATGCCCGGCAATGACCATGACGTTCGTCAGGAGCGTGTGAAGCGCCTGCTTGAATTAATCAAACTGAAAAATCTGGAATGTCTGGAAACCAATTATCTCGAAGGACGTCAATTTGTTTTGATGGAAGATTACAAATCTCAATATATTCCAATGGAAGAGCGTGTCAGTCTTTTGCGCCGTGACATCAATATGCTGATTGATTATCGAATGAACGAGCAGGAAAGCTACGAAGATGACGTGAATCCCAAAGATTTATTTCTTGAGAAAAATCGTGACCTTATTGGGGTGACTCATGGAAAAAGGGCAATCCAGGCACCTCGAATTGTGGAGATAGATTTAAGCAATAATTGTAATTTCAATTGTGTGGGTTGCTGGTGCCATTGCGATCACTTGCAGGAGCTCAAAACACCGGCACAACGCAAGAAGAATCATATAAATCTGGATACCTTGAAATCACTGATCAAGGATCTCGCCGAGAATGGAACTAAAATTGTTCAGTTGGCAGGTCCTGGAGAGCCATTCACTCATCCCCAGATCATGGATATTATTCGCTATGTGAAGGGAAATGGTCTTGAGTTGCACATCATTACCAACTTCTCCTACATTACCCATGAAATCGCGCAGGAATTGATTGACCTGAAAGTGGATCAGATTACCTGCTCCCTCTGGGCAGGATCACCGGAAGCTTTCGTGAAGACTCATCCAAATCAGGACGAAAAGGCTTTTCAGAAGATCAAGGAAGTGCTGACTTTTATTGGAAACAACAAAAAGTACAATTACTATCCACGAATCAAAATTTTTAATGTGATCAATCGCCTGAACTCCTTTGATGTGGAGAATATGGTCAACTATGGTCTTGAAGTTCGTGCAGATACCATGGAGTTTACGGTAGTGGACACTGTGCCTGGAAAGACAGACTTTCTCGCTCTGGATCTGGATGATTTGGAAAAGATTGAAACCGCATTCAATAGCGTGGTGAAACGTGCGACTTACCCTGACCCTCCTGGAAGAAAACATCTCAAGGGACTTTCTCCGGAGCAAATGGAAGAGCATTATGAAGTGAATGCCAAGTTCTTCACCGATGTGGGGGATTACCAGGGTTTTGAGTATGAACCTTTGAACAAGGTGATGACCTGCAAGGCAGGAATTGCCAATGAGCGCATGGAACACGATCCTTTTGATCGTTGTTCGAACGTTTTCTTCTGGCGTAAAGAGACCTGTTTAAACTGTAAGCACTTTGAAAGTTGTGAAGTAGACAAACAGGATATTTCCATCAAAACGCGATTCTTCGCAGTGCTTGGTTTTGGATCCTTTGTAAGAAGAGCGAAGCTTTCGGTTCATGAAAGACTTCGAAGAGAGGGTCGTCCTGTTCCCGGAGAGGGAGAATTGCTCAAGCAGCCGGCAGCAGTTGAAACAAGCAAGGTAAGCAAGGCAGCCCTTCCTAAAACACCGTTTGTGGATACCATGCCTTGTACAATCGGCTGGACTTACGCCCGAATTACAACAGATGGAAACGTGATTCCCTGTTGTAAGGGCTATGAAAAGCCATTAGGTAACCTGTATCAGAATCACTTCAAGTACATCTGGAATGACGGACCTTACATGGAGTTTCGTCATAAAGCCAAGAGCTTCAAGAAATCTGATGCCTACTTTGAGGAGATTGGTTGTTACAAAGCCTGTGACAATGTGGGACACAATCTAGAGATTGTGAAGCGACTGAATAGTCTGCAAACTCGTGAGAAGAAGTGGCTTGAGGAAGCTGCGGCTGAGTTGAGATAAAAAAAGCGCCCCGATCAGACCTCGTAAGAGCGTCGGGACGCTTTGTTGGTCGTTTCTAGCTGTCGTGCCTGGCACAGTCACACCTTCGAAACGGTTCCTGGCCTACGCCAGAAATTGAACCCTCTAAATCAGCGGTTTCGTATTCGCTTCCTACATAATATGAACGATTTTGAATCCTTTTGTCAAAGATTTGCCCAAATTATTTTTCACTCAGGCTAGCTAGGTTTCCTCTCTAGCCTGAAAAGCTTTCTGCCGGAAATGCTCCAAGGTAAGATTTTTGGGGACGAACGTCTGTGAAAACGGTAAATTACGGCTGGTTCCCCTTGTTGCGGAATTATTGATTCGGGAGAAATTGTGTTGAAAAGAATGAGTGTTTACGCAGCGCTTTCACTGCTCCTTCTGCTAACTTCGATTAGCTACGGTGCTTCCTTGCAAGTTGTAATGCTTGGAGATTCACTGACGGAGGGTCTGGGAGTCATGCAGGAGGATGCCTTTCCTGCACTGGTCCAGGAGAAGTTTGAAAAAGATGGTCTTCAGGTTCAGTTGATGAACGCAGGTGTCAGTGGATCGACCTCTGCCAGTGGACCACGCCGACTCAAATGGTATGTGAAAATCAAACCGGATCTAGTGTTTCTGGCCCTTGGGGCGAACGATGGACTCAGAGGTCTGTCTCTGGAAGAGATGAAGCAAAATCTTGCGAAAACTATAGAGGCCTGCCAGAGAAACTCTCTGAAGGTTGTACTCGCGGGAATGCATGTGCCACCCAATTATGGAGAGGCTTACTCCACAGAGTTTCACCAGGTTTTTCATGACCTGGCCAGCAAGTACAAGATACCCTTGTTGCCTTTTCTACTCGAAGGAGTTGCCGGGGATCCGGACCTCAATCAACCAGACGGAATTCACCCCAATGAAGAGGGGCAGAAGAAGGTCGCAAAGCTTGTCTATGAATTTCTTAAGCCCGTTGTGAAGGAGCATCTGGATGCCAGATAAAATCCTGTCTATTGAGAATCTGTGGAAATCCTATCCTTCCAGACAGGGTTCAGGTGCACCTCCCCTGGAAATTTTGAAAGGCCTGGAGCTTGATATCAAAGAGGGAGAGACTGTTGCGATTGTTGGTAAATCCGGCTCCGGGAAATCAACCTTTCTTAGTTTGGTCGCAGGTTTGGACAGCGCTCAGAAAGGGCAGGTTTTTCTCAAAGGAGTGGATCTACTGGGTCTTGCGGAATCCGAGCTGGTTCGCTATAGGGCTTCTCACATGGGAATAGTTTTTCAGCAGTTTCACCTGATGCCTCATTTGAATGCTCTGGAGAATGTCATGTTGCCACTGGAACTACTGGGCATTCACGACAGCAGCAAGGTAGAGAAAGTGCTGACTACAGTCGGGCTTTGGGAGCGGAGAGATCATTTGCCATCGGAGCTTTCAGGAGGGGAGTGTCAAAGATTGGCGATAGCACGGGCACTGGTGATTCAACCAGCGATTGTCCTGGCAGATGAACCGACTGGTTCTCTGGATGAAGTCACGGCCAAGCGGGTTGAGGAGGCTTTGTTTCAGGCTGTGGATCAGGAGGGTACCACTTTGTTACTGGTAACTCACAATCTGGAGCTGGCAGGACGTTGCGAAAAGGTGTATCAGCTTCAAGAAGGAAGACTCCATGAGATGGTGGAAAACCGCACTTCGTGAACTAAGTCATCAACTTTCTTTTTGCTTCTTCTATCTGTTTTGCCTGAGTCTTGGACTTGGGGGCTTTGCCCTGCTGGAGACTTTTCGGGTGAGCATCGAGATGCATATCCAGTCCCAGACGCGAACAATTTTTGGAGCAGATCTCTCCGTACGATCTTATGTAGACCCCAAGGAACAGCGTCTGAGCAAGATGAAAGAGTCCCTTGGGGATTTATATGCGGATTCCAGCAAGAAGATCCGTCTTTACAGTATGCTCCAGTCGGGTGGGAAGTCTCGACTTGTTCACGTCCACGCTATTGAGAAAAATTACCCGATGGTTGGCAGTCTGCTTTTAGAGAAGTTCTCAAAACCACTGGATCTTGATCCGGTCTGGGTAGATCCAGCCCTGATGCTTGCACTGGATTTGAAAGCCGGGGACACCATTAAACTGGGAAAATCCCGATACTACATCTCAGGAAAAGTCATTCATGATGATACAGAGGTTTTCACTGGTCTTGGCTTTGCACCACGAGTCTTTGTTCCTTACAAGAGCATTCACGGCACGGGTTTGATCCGCACGGGCAGCAGGGTGCGCTATGAAGTGCAATATCTTCTTAATACAAAGACTGAAGAGGCTCTGAAAAAGGCGAAGCTGAATCTGAGTAAGTCTCTGGAAGACTATGATGATCCAGAACGTTATCGTGTGAGGACTCACCAGGACAGCTCGTCCAGGATAGTCAATGGCCTGGATGCACTCTCACAGTTTCTATCCCTGGTTGCTTTGGTAGCACTTTGTCTGGCAGGAGCGGGAGCAGCCTATCTTTATCGTGGCTTCATGGCCCGAAGGGTGAAATCTCAAGCTATTTTGATGGTGCTCGGCTTGAGTCGTTGGCAAGCCATGGCGATGAGCAGTTTTCAGCTTGTTTTACTGGGGTTGATCAGTTCCCTTTTGGTGATTGGGATGACTTATCTGGTATTGCCTTTTGTTCATGAATGGCTCAAGCCTCTTTTGCCCCAGGGTTTTACCCCGGTTTTCCCGGCTCAGGCTATTTTCTTTCTGGTGGGATTGGGCACTTTCGGATCGGTGATCTTTTGCTTGCCCTTTCTCTCGAGGCTGATTCAGCTGCAGCCTGCGGGTTTGTTTCAGGAGGCCAATTTCCCGGTAGATAAGAGCATTAATGCAACGGTTGTCTTTGCCTACTTTCTTGTCTTTTTGAGCTTCTTTGGGCTTTGTGTTTACAAGGGAGGCGGGCTTGGTAAGGGGAGTCTCTTTTTCGCAGCTTTCCTGATATCGCTGGGAGTGCTGGCGGTTTCCTATGAGTTGATCTCCAAACTTGTGAATCGTTTGAGCAATCGCTTACCTCTCGTGGGTAGAATGGCCATTCAGGAGTTTGTGCGCTATCGACTGGCAAGTTTGACAGCTTTTTTGTGTCTGGGGATGGGTTCATTGTTGATTTGCTTTCTGCCTCAGGTGGAAGAAAATCTGCTCAATCGAATGAAGAAACCGGAAGATCTTCTGTTTCCAAGCTTCTTTCTATTCGATATTCAGCCCGAGCAGGTGGAGGATATCCAGAGAATAGCCAAGGAAAGAGAATCAAAAATTGGAAACTTGTCTCCTATGGTGAGAGCCAGAGTGAAGAAGATCAAGGGAGTGGAGATTCGGGAGTATGTTCGTTCTCTCCCCAAAGAGCTCAATCGCAGAGACTTTGGAAATATGCTGCTTCGTCGTGGAGCCAATCTCTCCTTTCGAGATGATTGGGGGGCTTCCGAGAAGGTCGTCAATGGTGAAGAGAGCTTTGAAAGACTGGCAGATTACCCAGGTCCTGATCAGGCAGTAAAACTCAGCCTGGAAAAGAAGTTTGCCAAAGATTTGAATCTGGATTTGGGCGACAAGCTTCAATTTGATGTTCAAGGACTTCCCCTGATGGGTGAAGTGGCTAATTTTCGTGAAGTTCGCTGGAACTCTTTCCATCCCAATTTCTTCATTCTGGTTCAACCGGGAGTCCTGGATGATGCTCCTGCAACCTATTTGGCCAGTGCCTTTATCAAAGGGGAAGAGCAGGAAAGATTTGCCTTTCAGGAGGAAGTCTTGAAGGTAGCTCCCAATGTCTCTTTTGTGGATGTTCGCGCGGTGGTTTCTCGATTGGATACGGTTTTTACCCAGGTCTCGTTTGCTGTCTACCTTCTCTCTCTGCTGAGTATCTTTGCAGGTCTGGTAGTACTCTTTTCCATTGTAAGGTTTGAGGTGCATCAACAAGCCTGGAAAATACAGCTCTTGAAGGTGATGGGTGCCGATTTGAACTTTCTTCGCAGAATGATTTCCATTCGATTTGGATTCCTTTCCCTGTGTTGTGCTGCAGTGGGCTCTGTTCTTAGCTTCGGATTCGCCTGGATGGTCTGGTCCTACTTCTTTCAGGAGAGCTTCACCTTTGCCTGGCAGAAACCGCTGATGTTAGCAATCAGCGTACTGGTTCTTTGTGTAGTCACAGCGAGGCTGGCTGCAGAGAGAGGCTTGCGATCCAAAGGTAGCTTGTTTGCGAGTTGATTAAGACTTTTAAGCCCCTGGTCACCGAGCTGACTCAGCTGTGATAGCAAGTGCAAGAGCTCCCTTGCTGACTTTAACTTGCCTGATCTTTTCATGGACAAGTTCCCATCACCAGAAAATGAAGCTCCTGAGAAATTTTGCCTTTCTCAAGACTGGCATCGATTGAATCGAGCTTCTTTTGAAGGAGTTCCCACAAGCCGGCAAGATCGTAACGGATCTTACCAAGTACTCTCAGCTTTTCGGCCTTTTCATTCCCTCGAGCGAACATTCCCAGGCCAACGATGTTAAAGCAGTAATGAGTTTGACGATTGGTTTGAACTTCCAGCAAATCAATCCTGCATTTATTCTCCAGATCAATGCGATTGATCAGACTTTCCAGGTTCTCGATCTGAAAGTGCTTCAAAAAAGCATTGCCGGTTCCTGCTGGCACAGGAAGAAGCCTGGCGGGTTCCTTGCGTCTCATAAAGCCTTGAATACATTGATGTAAAGTACCATCACCTCCAACACAGGCAAGAACACCCTGTGGTAGATCGATACTTTCACTAAGACTTTGAAGGTCTTGAACGTCACGAGTTGGAAAGAGTTTTCCCTGGATTTGTCTTTCTTCCAAAAGAGATTTCAGATGCAGCGCAACTCTCTCTCCATTTCTGGAGCCACTCTCAGGATTGAAGAGAATCGGTAGCATTAATACTTTTCTCGTTTTCAGGCCACAGTTTCAGTATAAAAATACCACCTGCAAACAAGGCAATTGCAATCAGCTGGGAAGTGGACATTCCAAAAAATTCTCCTCGAGCGTCTCCTCTGGTGTATTCGAGAATAAAACGCAGAGCTGCGTAGGAAGTGAGGTATAGAGCAAACAGGGAACCGTGCTTCTTCAGCTTACCCTTTTGGTGAGTCCAGAGCATGAGACAAAAGATGATGAGTAATCCGAAACTTTCATAGAGTTGTGAGGGGTGACGGAACATATCATGGCCCGGAAACTTGACTGCCATGAGAAAGTCGGAAGCGACAGGCATGCCATAACAGCAACCATACATATAACAGCCGATCCTTCCCAGCACATGGGAGAAACAAACACTGACGCTTAGACCGTCCACTACAGGAAAGAAAGGAAACTTCATCCAGCTTAGATAAACCCATGAGCTGAGTATTCCAGCGAGAAAGCCTCCATAAAAAACAAGACCTCCGCTGTTAATTTGCAGGATTTCCGCTGGTCTTTGAGAATAATATTCCCATTCGATCAGGACATGCAGCAAACGGGCTCCTGCCAGCGAGCAAACCAGAACGAAGATGCAATAATCCACCATCTTTTCCTGATTCAAACCGAGCCTCTTTCCAGTCTGCATCATGTAAAAAACGCAAAACAGGAAACCCAGGGAAGCCATGAAGCCATAGGAAGGAATCGAGATTCCATTGATTTCAAAAAGTATTGGATACATAGCGCTTAGTGCAAAATTGCTTTCTTGATTTCCTGCATGGACGGTCTTCTGTTGAACATGAGGCAGCCAATTCGAAACATCTTGGAGGCAAACCAGATAGAGAGAATCGTGAAGAGAACTAGAACCGCTAGCCCGAGAGCGATTTCCCAGTTGGGAAGGTTGCCCAGGCAATAGCGGGTGACCATAACAAGCGGCGAGGTTAGAGGAAAATAATAGAGAAACAAGCTCAGGCTGCCATGGATATCATTGATGATAATCTGCATCACATAGACAGGCAGAATGCTTCCAATCAGAAAAACAGAGCTGTACTGCTGGGCATCCTTGTAGTTGGGGGCAAGTGCTCCAACACCTACCATAACTGCGGCAAAAATCATGAAGCCAAGAAGGAGTACAACTGAGCCATAAACCATGTGATCTGTGGGCACTCTGTTGATATCAAGTGGAAGGTTGAGATAGTTCGAGAGCACATTCATGGAAGAGAAAGCCATGGCAATCCAGATACCAACCTGCAAAAGTGCGGCTCCCCCCAATCCAATTACCTTACCAGCAATCAATTCATTATCCTTTACTGTGCTAAGGAGGATCTCAATTGTTCGATTCTCCTTTTCTTCGCTGACGCTTTGCAAAAGAAAAGTGGAGGCAGTACTCACCGCTAGAATAAAGATCAGGAGAAAAACACCGGGAATAATCATTTGATGATAATCAAAGTCTTCGACATGACCCTTTTGATCGACTGTTTTTACGTGGAAACGAAGTGTGTCATACACCCTTTCCTTTTGCTCCTCGCTTGAGATTGACCTGAGAAGTTGCTTTCTAAGCAAGCGCTTGGTTGGGCTTTGAAAAGATTTGCTGGCTCCCATTGCCTTGTTTTTTGGTACAACAAGATTGAGTTGCGCAGTTTCCAGATAGTTAGAAGTAATTTCAATATATCCAAGAGATTCACCAGCGAAGATTTGAGCTGTGTGTTTGTCAAGTGAGTCCACTACCTTGAACTTGGAATCATCTTCAAGTTCAAACAAACCTGACTGATCCTGAATAAGAATTTTTTGCCCGGACTCGAATTTCTTTTTGAGATCACGACTGGCGAATGTCCCACTTTGATAGCTCAGAAAACTGATGAAAGCAATGAACAGGGGAAGTGCCATGGTAATTGCCAAAAATTGCCATCTCTTGGCTGTCTGTAGAAATTCAAACTCAGCAATTAAAAGTACCTTATGCATGAGTTTCCTCCTCGGCTTGAGGGATTTCATCACCACAAAGGTCCAGAAAGATCTCATTCAGCGAAGGCCTGTCCAAAGAGAATCTTTCAATCTCAACATGCTGAACAAGAATCTTGAGTATCTCGGTGGGGGTAATTTCTTCCGTGAATTTGATTTCAGCCTGATTTCCCTGATTCTTCACCCATTCTGTGTGAGGGATTTCGGGTAAATCTCCTTGAAACTGCAAGTGGAGGAAACGATTCTCGTACCGTGACTTGATTTCCATTACTTTTCCGTAGGCTCTGTTTTCACCCTGGGCAATCATGATGACACGATCACAAAAGTCTTCAATCTCGGCAATCTGATGGGAGGAAAAGAGAATGGTTCGTCCTTGACCCTGAATCTCTTTGAGAACATCAAAGACCATCTGTCGATTGACAGGATCGAGGCCTCGAAAGGGCTCATCGAGCACAAGCAATTCAGGATTGTGGATGATGGCCTGAATAATCTGGACTTTCTGTTGCATCCCGGAAGAGAGATTTTGAATCTTTTTACCTTTGTGCTCCCACAGAGCAAACTTCTTTAGATATTCCTCACATCGTATTTTAGCTTCACTTCGACTCAGTCCTTTAAGACGGGCGAAGTAAACCAGCAGGTCCCAAACTGAACTTCTTGTGTAAAGTCCTCTTTCTTCTGGCAGGTAGCCAATCCTGGACTTCAGATTTTCTTCAAATTTTTGTGAGAATACGGAGAGTTCGCCCTCGTCCGCCTGATAGATTCCCAGCAATGTTCGAATGGTTGTTGTCTTGCCAGCTCCGTTACGACCCAGAAATCCGAAAATTTCACCTGGATAGACTTCAAAACTGAGATTATTCACTGCCTGAAAAGATCCAAAAGACTTACTGAAGCCTTTCACGCTCAGGATCGGGTTGTTGGATTGGGTCATGAGTTTTCTTTCCTGTTTTTCGAGCTATCCAGATCGTAGGCCAGATCATACACAAACTCTGTCTGTTGCCAAAGCCCGGTGATCTCTTCGCCAAGTTGAGTCAGATTTTTGTGCAGCTCATGAATATCCAGTGAGAGCTTGCCAAACTCCTTACTCATGGAGTTGACTTCTCGATCAATTTGAGTGCTTTGTTGCCGAAGTTTCTCAAGATTTTTCTGATACTGCTCCGTTTTCACCTTGTGATTTGAGAATAGTTCCCGGGTTCGCCTTAATGCCTCGGAACTCGCTTGTAAATCTTCCAGTGCCTCACTGATCTCCCGGGGAAATTTGCTTAGTAACTCAGCTGAGAGCTGATTAAGCTTTCGAATTTCTGCAGCCAGTACACTGAATCCCTGGGCATCTTCAGAGGCTCTTGTCACTTCAAGAAAGGTGTTCAATGTCAGAATGTCGTTCTTCTGACCAATTTCCTCAAGCTTTAGTATATTTTCTCCAAACTTCTCCAGCGTATTCTGAAACTTTTTGCATTGATCATGAATTGTGGAAAGTTCCGTCTGGACTGAGTTGGAAAATTCAGTCTGGCTGTTTTGATCCTGAAAAATAGTCTGGGTTGAGTTTTGACTGGAGTTGACGCTAAGGATGAAGGCATCCAGGGCATTCTCGAGTAAATTCAGTTGCTTGGTCCGACTTTCCAGCGAATTACTGATTTTTCCTTGTTCGCTTGCGATCCTGGAACTGAGCTGAGCAACCTTCTCCAGGCGATGAATCAACTCCTCCTGCAATTCTTCATAAGGCCTGGCAATACCGTTTCTAGCCACAAGAAAACTGATGATGATCAAGAAAAAGAAACTAAGAAATGTGGTCTTGACCAGATTGGAGAAGCTGCCTTT
>Ga0181583_10000010_pt1 | contig 95070 bp, 88 predicted proteins | sample 071ome_31_FD_132461 | JGI IMG/M metagenome (GOLD analysis project Ga0181583, IMG submission 132461) | Coastal salt marsh microbial communities from the Groves Creek Marsh, Skidaway Island, Georgia - 071405CT metaG (megahit assembly) | ecosystem: Environmental > Aquatic > Marine > Intertidal... | reverse complement strand
GGATGAGATAGAGGTGTCGGAGCAACTGGATATCATTATAGGCGCCCGCTACGACAGCTTCGATATCGACGTCTTCAATGTGGTTGCCAACGACCGGCGCAATCGCAAGGACAGGGAAGTGTCCCCGCGGGCTGGTATCGTGTACAAGCCCATGGAAAACATTTCTCTCTATGCCAGTTACAGCGAATCTTTCCTGCCCCGCAGCGGTGAACAGTTTGCGAATATCAACGGCAGCAATAACCAATTGGATCCGGATACATTCTCCAATTCAGAAGCGGGCATCAAATGGGATTTCAGCCGGGGACTGAGCCTCACGGCGGCGTTCTTTGAGATCGAGCAGAGTTCTACCCAGATTGCCGACAACAACCCCGAAACCCTGGATGTGATTGATGCCGAGCTCACAGGTTTCGAGGCACAGCTGCAAGGACAGCTGACAGAGAGTTGGCGCATTACCGCGGGTTACAGCAACCTCGATGGCGAACAGGTTGACCGCTCAGGACCGACCGGGCTGCGTCCGAGAGAGTTGCCGGAGCAGATGTTCTCGCTCTGGAACATTGTGCAGGTCTCGCCCCGGTTTGGGCTTGGATTTGGTCTGACACATCAGGATGACAGCTTCATCGACAACGGGAACTCCGCGATTCTGCCCAGCTACACGCGGCTGGATGCGGCGGCATTCTACGAGCTCTCGGCCCGGACTCGCATTCAGCTGAATATTGAGAATGCTGGTGATGAACTCTATTTCCCCAATGCCCATAGCACCCACCAGGCTTCGGTCGGCAGGCCACTCAACGCGAGAGTCACGATCAGCAGCAGTTTTTAACGTCCTGCATGCCCATCGGGCAGGTTCAGGATTAGCTCGTCGGGTTTGGGCAAGGCAGACAAAAGGCCACATAGTCAGGCAATCCACTACGAAAAAGGGCTCATGCGAGCCCTTTTTCATGCTTGCCCTGGGAGCCCTAGTCCAGTGCGTACACCAGCAAGGCCGGATCACTGGAGGGGGTGGGCAGGCTGCGACCTTCTTCCGCCAGAAATCCGCCCACGGCAGCGAACAGGGTGCCGATGAAACGGCTGGGTTGTCCGCGTACCATGGCAATATACTGCTTGCCGTCAACGGCGTAACTGATCGGGAAGGAAGATGGCAGGTGTGCCATGTCGGTCTCCCACAGCACTGCACCGGTTTCCGCATCGAAGGCTTTGAAGCTCTGGTCGAGAAAGCCTCCGAACACCAGGCCACCACCGGTAGACAGGGCGGCCGTGGTTGGCGGTGCCATCTCGCGGTGTCGCCAGGCCAGCTCCATGGTCTTCATGTTGATCGCCTGATAGCGACCGAAGTTGCCATCGTAGTCCGGGCGCGGGATCGCTTCTGTGGCCACGCCCGTGCTTAACAGGTTGCCGTCGCCTATGGGGCCGAACATCATGCACATTTCCGACAGGGGCAGGTAGACCATATTGGTATCTGTATTGTGAGCGCCTGCCTGCCAGTTGCGACCACCCAGCACGAACGGGCACAACACATGTCCCAACTCGGCATTGGGAATCGTGTTGGGATGAAAAGTCTTGTCGCCGCTTACCGGGTCGATGTCAGTAATCATGTTCTGGATGCCAGTATCCAGGGAGCCAAGGTATTGCCCCGTGGATGCATCCATCACGTCATACAGCGCCATCTTGCCGGCGGTGAATACCACCTTCCGGGATTCGCCATCGATCTCTAACTCATCCAGCTGTCGTTCATAGACCCAATCCAGATCCCACTGCCCATTGGCAACATGCTGGAAATGCCAGGCCAGCTCGCCGGTGAGAGGGTTCAGCGCCAGCGTTGAGTTGGTGTAGAGGGCGTCGTTGTTGACACCGTCGATGCCAAGATCGTCGAGCAGGGGAGCGGTGTCATAGGTGGGTGCCGTGCCGAAGTAGACCAGGTTCAGGTCTGGATCGTAACTGCCGGGAATCCACACCGAACCGCCGCTGCGAGCCTCCAGGGGCAGGTTGTTCCAGGTATTCCCGCCCGGCTCATCGGGCCGGGCCACCGTATGGAATCGCCATTGCTCCGCACCGGTTTCAAGGTCTACGCCGATGATGAAGCCACCTTGTGGCGTCATGGTTGCGCCTACTCCCTGCACGATCATGCCATTGGCAACCATGGGTGCGCCGCGCAGTGAGTAATAGCCTGGGCCGCCGGGCTCGGCTGGTGTATCAACGGCATGTTCCCAGATGACGTTACCGGTTTTCGCGTCCAGTGCTACCAGATCCATGTCGTTATGGGGCACGATGACCTTGTTGTCATGCAGGGCGATGCCGATGCGACGGCCGTCCAATATGTCCGATTCATGCTGGTATCGCCACAGCTCCTTGCCATTGCGCGCATCAAGCGCCCGCAGGATGTTGTTGGTGTCAGCAATAAAGAGTACGCCATCGTGGACCAGGGGTGTGGTCATGTTCCCGCCCTGTGAAAGGGGAATGCTCCAGGCCAGATCCAGTTGGGCAACATTGTCGCGATTGATCTGGTCCAGCGGCGTGTGGCCACTCAGGTCGTAGCTGCGGCGCCACATGAGCCAGTCCTCTGGTGCGGGCGCTTGCAGCATTGCATCCGTAACTGGTGAGTAGTCGTCCAGGGGATTGCTGCTCTGGGCGAACAGGGGATTACAGAACAGGCCGGTCAGGCAAGACAGGTAGATCAATCGGGCACTGGAATTCATTCGAAACGCCTCTTTTTATTCTGGTTATACCGTTTTGGGCATTGTCGAAATTAGCACTGCAGGAGCGCTGCGTCCACGGTTTAGCCTGTGTCTTACGGGTGTTGCTTCACAGCCGGGGCAGAGGAAGCTCACCATTTTCCAGGATGCGTGACCAGACCCGTTCACCGATGCGCCAGGCTTCCTCCATCAGCTCTGCTTCATTCAGTGTCAGCAGTTCATGGTCCCGAATCACGAACCGTCCATCTACCATGACCGACTCGATATCCGAGGGTAGGCCATTGTGAATCCATGCAGAGAGTATGCGGCCGGAGGAGTTAGGGGCTGTAAACTGCTCCCTGAACGCTGCGACAATACGTCACGTTCTACAAATTGCGAGACTTTCTATAATTGAGTCTTCACCGCTTTGATTTTGACACAGGCCTATCCATGACTCGCATCGCCAGGCCGTCCTTTCTCAGTCTAATCCTGTTTCCGTTGTTGTCCTTCGCGCAAGGTGAAAGCCTTCAGGTGCTTACCGAGCCCAGGCCGCTGGATCCTGAGTGGCAAATGCCCAGGACTGAATACGGCCACCCGGACATGCAGGGTACCTGGTGGTTCGGTTCGCGAACGCCATTGCAGCGGCCCATGAACCTTGGCGAGAAACAAGCTTACACTGCGGAGGAGGCAGCGGCGGTTGAAGCGCGCATAAGACGAGGACTGGAATCGCAGGCCGCGCCACTCGATCCCGATCGGGGAGCGCCGGAGCAGGGGGCCGATATCGGACAGGAGGCCGATGACGCATTTCTTGGTCACTGGCAGAAACCGGAACTGATTCCTGTGAATGGCGAGTACCGCACATCGGTAATCATCGATCCGCCGAATGGACGCATTCCGCTGCGGGAAGGTTTCAAGGATTTTCACGCCCGTAAAATGATGGCTGGATTGACACCGACCGATGGTCCTGAAGGTCAGCCCCTGTCCGGACGTTGCCTGATGTTCGGCGCCGTGATGCCAAACCTCACCCCGCTCATGATGAATCCCTACATGGAAATCTTTCAGACAGAGGATTATGTTGTGATTCTGTCTGAGATGATTCACGACGCCCGCATCATACGTCTGAATGGCGAACACTCGGCCAGTGGAATGCCGCGCTGGATGGGCGAATCGGTAGGTCGCTGGGAGGGGGATACGCTGGTGGTGCATTCGAAAAATTTCAGGCCCGAGCAGAGTGCTTCCCGGATGTTCCTGCCTTTCTCCGAAGAACTGGAAATCATCGAACGCTATACCCTGGTGGGCGACAGCGAGATTCATTACGCGTTCACCGCGCGCGACTCGCAAGCCTATACCCAGGCGATCAGTGGCGAACGAATAATCACCCGAAACCCCGACGGTGAAATAGTGTACGAGTATGCCTGTCATGAGGGGAACTATTCATTGCCAGGGATTCTGCGTGCCGCACGGCGTGCCGATGTCGAAGCAGAACTCGGAATGTAAAGCTGGCTTTGTTCCGATAATGATGCTCCTGGTGGGCACGCGAATTCTCAGCTGCTGAGAAGCGATTGATTCTCAGCGCTTAGGCCAGGCTTGTTGAGCGCGCAAAGGTGTCAGCCTACGCTAGTTGGGTGTATCGCCTAGGGAGTCGGGTCGATGACATGGTATTCGGTCTGCCGGGGCTGGATATAAGAGAAGCTGTCGCCGGTGAAGAAGCCGTCCTCTTCCAGTTTCATGGGTAGGGGTTCGTCTCCCCACTCAGGCACATCCACCAGCGCGTTCAATTCAATGGAATAGGCTGTGTTGGGCTGCATCAGGTAGTCGCCGGTGCCGGGAACACCATCCTGCTGATCCCACATGCCAATGGTCGTACCCGCCGCATGGCCGTGCAGACCAATGGGGTGAGTATAGATGATGGGATTCAGGCCTTCTTCCCTGGCTTGTTGTAGGCTCCTGGCCAGGATGTCATTGCCGCTGCGTCCAGCCCGGAAGTTGCTCGTGAGGATATCCTGCAGCCTGTTTCCTTCCTCAAGCGCCAACTTCATGTAGTCAGGTACGTTTTCTTCATCGTCACGCAGGATGTAGGCATTCTGCTGTGTGTCAGTCTGCAGATTGAGATAACTGACGCCGAAGTCTATGTGGATATGATCTCCCTTGTGGAGTATGTCGGGGTCGAGATCACTGGCGGCGATTTCCTCCAATGAACGCTGTGAGCGCTCGGTTTCGATGCTGGTATGAAACCAGGTATCCAGGCCCAGGTCCTGCACGCGCTGACGAAACCACCACACCAGGTCATCGGTCGTTGTGACGCCAGGGGTGATAACTTCCGCGGAAAAGCCCTCCCGGATAATGTCATGGGCCACTGCCATCACGTCCCGATAGATCTCCATCTCGGACTCGATGCGGGTTTCAAGCCAGCCGACAGCCAATGCCTCTGCCGACTGCAAGCGGTTCTGCAGCCGTGTTGGCAAGGCGGCTTGCAGTGCGCGTTGCTCGGTATAGGTGAGGCCATCGGCCAGGGCGTAATGTTCCGAAAAATTCAGTGCGATGCGCGCCGGATCGGCTTCGTCGAGAATGTCGGCGATGCGTTGCCACTGATCGGGTTGTTGATCCGGATCCCATACACCCGGGAACAGGTCGCCAACCGCATAGCGTGCCACTGCCATGCGCTCCACGCCCCGGCTGTCACCGTGATCGATAAACATCAATACGGTGCGGCGTCTCGCGTTGAGCCAGGTGGCGGGCAGCATGGTTTTCAACACAGGGTCTTCGTTATATTCCCTGGCGATCAGGATCCAGGCGTCGATGCCCTCACGGCGCATCAGCATGGGGACCACGGTGTCGAGACGCTCGGCAAGAATGCGGTCCTCGATCTCGGCCTGCTCACGCAGGGGCAGTATGCGCTCCTTCAGCAGGTCGGCCGTGAATGCCTGGGCAGGTAGCAGGAGAAGAAAGCAGAAAAAGCATTGTATGGTACGCATGAATGGTTCCGGGAAAGTGATGAGTTGCTACTTAATAGCAAATATCCCCGCGAGGCGAAAGCCGGGCTCTGTCCGAGGCGCTTGCGCCATCGCCAGTTTCTTCTTCCTGCATGCTGCCAGTCAGGCAACACCGGTTAGCTTCCGGGCCGGGGCCCTGCGGTAATGAGAAAAGAGAATGGGGAAACGGGGAAGATAAATGGGGGATGTGGAATGAAGCCAGACTGGTTGCAGGCGCCATGGCGCCCGGTTGAAACGGCGAGCAAAGAACTGCTCGCCGTTGCGCTGGATGCCTAGTGCCCGGAATGGCCTGAACTGCCCCCGGCCATGCTCTGGTGATGGGCGTCGTGATGTTCACCCAGAGTCATGAGGCCAAGAAAACCAATGGCCTGATACATAGCCCGTTCCTTGTCATCCGCTGTGATCACGCTTATCCATGCGCCCTCCGCTGTCGCTTCGGCTTCAACCTGCATACCCAGTTCAGTGGCAATTTGCTGGGCATGCATGGGCACCATGCGTTGGATCGCTGCAAGGGTGCGGCCCTGGCCGGTGACGGTGTAGCGTAGTCCATTGGCAAGGTACTGTGTCGATACTTCGGCGAACAGGGACAGGTGTTCCATATCGACCAGGTGCTGCTGCAGGGCAGTAAGGTCGACCTGGGTCCAGTCGGTATCAGGGTCTTGCTGCAGGGTGCGGACCTGATTCTGGATCTGCGTAAATACCGAGTCTCCACCTGACTGCGAATTCTGCCCACGCATTCTCTGCTGCATGCGTTGCATCATCTGCTCGTGCTGCGCGCCATCGTGACTGCCCTGATTCATGCCGGTTCCCTGACCCATGCCGGCGCCCTGGCCATTGCCAGATCCATGGCCGCTACCAGAGCCGTGACCATCGCCGGACCCCTGTTGTGACATCGTGTGCTGTCCTGAGTGGTCACCCCCACTGTGGTCTTGCTGGCCGAATACCGCGACAGGAAGCAACAGGCTCGCGGTGAGCAGGCAGGCAGACAGCGTTGATCGAGAAACGTGTTTCATGATTCAGCCCCTCCAGGGATGGTTGCGAAGCACTTGAGATATCCAACAAACCCATTGTAACGCCGAGTTACCGCTGACATTAAGCACATTGCACTGTTAATCGGGCTATCGCTGCGCTAGATCAACCAGCGCTATCGGCAGGTCGCTCGATCTCCCGCGCTGCCGCTGCAATGCTCAAATGCCCGCTGGCACATCGGTAAGCCTTAACACGCCCTGCGGAATCTGCACCGGGGGGATGCGAAATGCCCGTACTTCCCGATTGGGCCTGCTGATGCCGTACACCATGCGCTCGGCGGAGGATTTGTCCCAGGCAAAAGCCTGTCCCTCCACATCGATAGCAATGGTGGCGATGTGAACCAGTTTCGGCCCCATGGCAGGGGCAGCCAGTACGTACATCTCGGGCCGGTCATGGCCGGTAAGGTAGAGCAGACCATCGTCTCCGAGGGCGCCACCGGAGGCGGCATAGGGCTGCATGCGGGCGATGCTTGATTCCGGGATCATCCAGCCACCAATGCGTCGCCACTGGGCATCGTAGCGCACGATCGAGGCGAAGGAATGATCTTTGTAGTCCAGGCCACCGCCTTCGTCATAGTGGGCGAATCCTGCTATCCAGCCATCGCCGAGGCGTTCAAACCAGGTCAGGGAGCCTTCTTCCAGAATGCCGAGGCTAAAACTGCGCTGATGCGCCATGGTTGTCGCGTCGAAAATTTCTATGGAGCTGGCCATGGGGACTTCGGGGAAATTGGAGTTTGCGCAAAACAGCAGGTCGTCTTCAGCATAGCAACTGTTTAGATGTCTAATGGGTCCGCTGCGCGAGCGTGCCCAGCGAATCACCAGTTCACCATCCTGCTTGCGGTACTTGCCTATGGCGCTATTCACGATGGCATAGAAATGCCTTGCATCGGCGGCCGCCCCCTGGCCAGCCTCCACGGCCGGATAACTGGCGATGAGTTCGGCCTCCAGTGACTGGATGGGCAGTGCCTGAAATTCCGGAAGTTGCAGACTCTGGGCGCTACTCGGGTGGCTTGCCAGGAGGCTGAGGAGAGAGCTGAGGAAAGAACCGAGGAAAAACAGGCTAATGGGGTGCTTGGACATAGGGGGCTCCACAGTGCAGCGAGGGGCGGTTGATTCCCGCGGACAAGACTCACGTTAATCAATGAGTGTTGCAAACAGTGGTCATGATGCGGGACTGCTTGATTTGCATCAAGTCAGCCCATCACAATATTGATAGAGTAACCGCAGAGGGTTGCTGGATATAGTCAGCTGCCCGGGAGTCAATGAGTATGGAGGTTGTTAACCTATGAAATTCCCTGCGTTTCGCTCAGTCATCACTACCATCGCTGCGCTGGCCACTGGATCCGTCCTGGTAGCCTGCAATAGCAGTGGCAATGCCGGTTTCCCGCAAATTGCGAGCCCGCCTCCTTTCGACTACGCCGACGGAGAAGAGCTTCGCTCCCGCATGCACCAGCTGGCTTTTGAGCTGCAAAGGCTCGACACGACCCTGATGCTTGAGAGCAGTGGCGGTTTCGTGACCCAGGAGCAGGTCGTAGACTCTCTTGAGAATATCGAGCGCATCGGCGGGCTGTTACGGGATGGTGATATGAGCATGCGCCACGTCTTCTTGCGTGACGACATGGAAAACTTCCTGCTGACTGTGCGTACCGCGCGTATGGGAGCGGAAGCCAATCCTCCCCGTTACTACCAGGCCGGCAGGGTGTCCGGCGCCTGCCTGAACTGCCACCGCATCAATTCCTGAGCACCCTCTTGCATCATGCCCGGCCAGACCGGGCATGAAGCACCCTCGCAGTTATTGCGCAGTTATTGCAAAGTTATTGATTGTGTAGCAGCGAATAAGCCGCCGGAGGCCTTCGGCGCAGCCTGTTAGAATGTCGGGGTGAACACATAAGGTTCAAACTCCATCCAGTCCACGCCATTGCTGGAACGCAGAATCAGGCTATCGGCTTGCAGACTGGCAGACCCGGTCTGTTGCAGGGTCATAATATAGCGATTGAAGAGGCTCGGTGCGTTGCAGAGTTTGCGGGTCGTCACCAGTGCCGTTATGGAGAGTGCTTCACCGTCGAATTCCCAGGTGGCACCCGCCTGATTGCAGTCGGCTTCGATCTGCAGCCGATTCTCCATGCGAAATCGCAGCAGGTAGTTCTCGGGCTCGTCCGGGGTGAACACCGAATCATTGAAGGAATGAATGGCCACCAGTTGCCAGGAGCTGTTTTCGAGATCATCCTGGGCGAAAGCGGTATTTACCAGGGCCAGGTTCAGCAGCGCTGCCACCGCAGTGCTTGCCAGTTTCATTGGGCTCATGATGTTCACTTCGCTCTCTGCTTCATTGGCTCAAAGTCATTATCGTCGATCTGGATTGGTCACGGGAAAATTACATGAAGCGCATGCCGAATACAAAAATTGTAGTGGGTTCCGGTTCAGGCTTGGAACCCGGTTCTAAAGAAATTACACTCGAATAACAGCGTTCCAGGAGAATACCGTGGAAAATTTCACTCCCATCTCCGCCCTCATCGGCGGACTGTTAATCGGTGGCGCCGCCACACTCACACTCTGGGCCAATGGGCGCATCGCCGGCATTAGTGGCATTCTGTCCGGAGTCATCGTACCCGGCAGCAGCGACCGCATCTGGCGCATCCTCTTCGTGCTCGGCATGCTGGCAGGCGCAATCGTCTATACAGTCATACGCGGCGCGCCGGCGGACCTTGAATTGCAGGTGGGACCGGCAGGGGCCATCATCGCCGGCTTGCTGGTTGGCTTCGGGACGCGCCTGGGAAGCGGCTGCACGAGTGGGCATGGCATCTGTGGCCTGGCACGGTTTTCCCGGCGCTCGTTTACGGCGACGCTCGTGTTTATGGCAACTGCTATTTTCACCGTGTTTGTCATTCGTCACGTCATCGGAGCTGCGGCATGAACGTTAACAGCAATGCGGGTCGGCTCACGATATTCCTGTCAGGCTTGTTGTTCGGTCTCGGCCTGGTGATCTCCGGCATGTCCAACCCGGCCAAGGTAGTCGGTTTTCTCGATCTGGCAGGCAGCTGGGATCCCAGCCTCATCCTGGTGATGGGCGGTGGACTGCTCGTAACTGTGCCAGCCTTTCACCTGGTGCTGAAGAATCCCCGTCCCCTGTTTGAAGAAAAGTTTTTCCTCCCCACTGCGCAGGCTGTCGACAGGAAGCTGTTGCTGGGTGCCATATTGTTCGGTCTGGGTTGGGGTATAGCAGGATTCTGCCCCGGGCCTGCGATAGTCGCCCTGGTGTCACTCAATACCACGGTGCTGATGTTCTTCGCCGCTCTGGTTGCGGGCATGCTGTTGCATCATGTGATTCTGGAATAAAGCGCTACTTACTCCCTGGCGCCTGGCAGTTCACCAAATCCCGGCGGAGGTCGGCGATGATGGGTGCGCTGCTCATAGGCATAGGCCAGTTCAATCAAGGTCCCCTCGGCATAGGGACGACCAACAAACTGCAGCCCCGCCGGCAGGCGATCCTGCCAGAAACCCATGGGTATGGTGACAGCGGGCAGGCCGGCATCCGGCGCCAGTTGCTGATTGTTGTCGCCCCGGTATTCTTCTGCGGCACGGTCGATGTGGGCTGGCGGGTTTGACCAGGTTGGGAAGGTAATGGCATCCACATCCGCGGCGTCCATGGCGGCGATTGCGTTGGCCAGGAGCTGATTGCGCTGTGCATGCTTGGGCCAGGTGGGACAGGGTTCTTCCCAGTCGTCGGGTGCTACGTCCAGCGGAAAGCCCGCATAGAAATTAAATGAGCCGCGGGTTGCCTCGGCGATCTCGCCTGTTTCCAGCACAGTATTTACGTCCAGCAGTGGCGGGTTTTCCAGAGTCTGGAAATACTGCCCCACGTCGTAGCGAAAGCGCCCACAGAACGGAATCCCGTCACTGATTTCCTCGAAGTCTGCAATGGCAAAGGGGTCTACGATCTCTACGCCGGCGGCACGCAGTTCATCCAGCGCCGCCATGAACAGTTGCTTGATCTCGGGATCGGCGTCAGCGTGATCTACCAGTGATCGGAAGACTCCGATGCGCTTGCCTTGCAGTCCATCGGCGTTGAGAAAGTCGCGATAGTCGGCTGCGCGCTTGCCGGCTTCGGTGAGAGGGTCGTTTGCATCATAGTCTGCCACCACGTTGAACAGGCGAACCGCGTCTTCCACGGTGCGGGCCATGGGGCCGGCGATGTCGCGATCGAACACCAGGGGGATCACGCCGTCACGACTGGTCAATCCCAGGGTGGAACGGATGCCAAACAGGGCCAGGTGTGAGGAAGGGCCGCGAATCGAGTTGCCCGTATCGCTACCCATGCCCGCCACCCCGAAGCTGGCAGCGACTCCTGATGCGGTGCCCCCCGATGAGCCAGCGGGGACGTGGTTGAGGTCGTAGGCATTGGCGGTGCGGCCATAGGATGAAGAGATCGTTTCCCGGGGACTGAAGGCCCATTCGGCCATATTGGTCTTGGCCAGCACGATGGCATCCGCGTCCCGCAGGCGCGCGATCATGAAGGCATCATCGGGCGGGATACTGTCTATGAGGGCGATAGAGCCTCCGGTGGTTACCATGTCGTAGGTATCGAAATTGTCTTTCACCAGAATCGGTGCGCAGAATAACTCGCCTACAGGTTCGCCCTCGGCAAGGGCAGTATCGATCGCCGCGGCGTATTCCAGTGCCCTGGGGTTAATTGCGGTTATGGCATTGAGCCCACTGCTCTGGTCGTAATAGTCGATGCGCGCGATGTAGGCGCGGACCACGTCCTGGCAAGTCGCCTCACCCGCACGAATCGCCTGCTGAATATCCGCGATGGTGGACTCTACGAGTGCCAGCCTGGGCGCCGTTGCAGGAGAGCAGGCGAACAGCAGGACAAGCAGGCCGGCAAGGAGAACTCGCCTCGCAACGGGAAAAAGGACCGGGTGTTGATTCTGCATAGTGCTTGCCTGTGTCTGAACGCGCTGAAATTGAGATGAGTGGAGGTGTATGTTTAACTGTATTTTGAAACTTACCCCGTTTATCGTTGTTCCACAAATCAGCCACGCAGAAAGGGAAAACGCCATGGGACCCATGTCCAAAAACAGCCATTCCACACGCCATATCGCCCGCTTGCTTGCCTGCGTCCTGCTGTTGCTGCAAACGGCACAGCTTGTCGCTCAGACAACAGACCGGGAAGCGCTGGGCCGCCCCGGCCCATATCAGGTAGCCTACTATTCCCAACTGCCTCCCCAGGCAGAGTTTTCTGCGGCCACCCTGTATTTTCCTGCGAACAAGGGAGGTGACTTCGGCGGCATCGTGGTGGCGCCCGGCTTCATCGAGAAGCAGGAGAACATCGCCTGGTGGGGGAACCATCTCGCGTCCCATGGCTGGGCCGTGCTCACGATTGATACCAATGAGCCGCGCGACAATCCCCAGGTCCGGGCCGAGGCATTGATGGCAGGAGTGCGCTTGCTGATTGGCGAAAATACCCGCATGGGCAGCGCCATACGGGGCAAGATACTGGCAGACCGCATGGCGGTGATGGGGCATTCCATGGGCGGTGGTGGCACCTTGCTGGCCGCCAATGAAAACAGCGACGCCCTCAAGGCAGCCATACCCTTTACCCCGTGGCTACCGGACGGCGATTTCGGTGAGGTAAAGGTGCCTACCCTGGTTCTGGCCGGCGAGGTGGATCGTATCGCCGCAGTTGCCGATCATGCCTGGCCGCATTATGAGAGTCTGGTCAGCGCCACGCCGCGTATGTACCTGGAGATCAGGGGCGGCAATCATTTCATTGCCAATTCCATGACGGAAAACCAGGGCCTGAACCCCAACATCGATGTGCACGACCTCGTCGGCAGCATGGCCGTGGCCTGGCTCAAGCTGTTCATGGATGGAGAAGAGGGCTATCGCTCCGCCGTCTTCGGCACCATGCCAGCGAGTGACAGGGAGCGCCTGTCTCGCTGGGAATTCGTAGAGTAAGTCGGCTCCTCGAGCAGGAGAACCTCAGGGCTACATTGCCGCCCGGCGTTCTTCTTCCCGCGCGCCACGCAGAATATTCAGCAGGCCGTAATTACCTTCCTGGCAGGCATACTCGTAGAGTTGCCCCGCGACCTTGGCCATGGGTAACACCGCGGTGATCCTGTCGGTGAAGGTGGCCGGGTCTTCCAGTGTCCATTCATAGTCCAGGGTGCCGTAGTCGCTGCGGGTAAAACGTTCGGTAAGAAACTTCTCCTTGCCGGTCCCGTAGGATTGCAGGCTGGCGGTGTAGAAACTGAAATTGCGGGTTTCCACCACCAGGGTGTCGCCGTCCCAGTAGCCCCTGGAGTCGCCGGTCCACTGTTCGATATGAGCTGGCAGCGTTGGCTTCTCCTGCAGGGGAACCATGCGCGCGTTATGAATCATCTCCGACATGATCACCACGTGATCGCGATTCTGGATGATCTGCAGGTTGTTGTTGTAGCGGCTGGGCCGATAAGGCGGCAAGGCATTCAGGCCGATGATGCAGCGCTCGGGCAGGCCACGGTCTTCTGGTCCATCCTTGCCGATGCCGCCACTGCCGGTGCGCACCGGACGCTCGCCGGCTGCGTCCTCGAGGAAGCCGCTCCTGCCAACGGGAGCGCCTTCAACCAGCGGCGGCAGCCTGCCATCCTTCGGATAGATGATTTGTGAGGTACGCACGGTGTCGGCGATAGATGCCATTTCGTACCAGAAATGGTCATAGCCATAGACGAAGCGCTCATCAGTGTCAGGCGCCCCCCGATTGGCTATATCGGCATCCGCTTCCACCACATTGCCTGCTTCGGCTTCGACTTCGAGCCGGGCCTTGATGTCGGCGATCTCCTGCTCGGTCAGGAACTCCCTCTCACCGAACTGTTCGGGTCGCTCGAAGGGAATCTCGGTGGAGAAATTCCACACGCCCTGCAGGTCTGGGTGGCCCCATTCTGTGCGCAGGGACTGGGTGTCCTGTGCCACGACAATGGCGCTCAGGCTCGAGGTGAACATCAGGGTGGAAAAGGTGATTGCACGTGTGGGGATCATGGCTGGATCGCTTGTTATTGGTAGAGGGCAGTACTTTACTGAAAGTGTCTGGCGCTGACCAGTCTGGCCATCTGTTTACGATGCAAGTAATCTCTTTTCAGCTTCAGATAAACGAATAGAGCGATGATTCAGGTTTGGCGTGAAAGCAAATTTCTAACGGCAGGCAATCCGGCAATAGTGGGCGTGTGTCTCTCGGCATCACTGTTGTTGAGTTGCTCATCACTGCCCATGACGCGCGTGGAATCCAGCAACCAGAATAGTCGCATAGACTATCTCGTTATTCATGGCACGTCGGAGAATTTCGGCGAGTCACTGCGATTACTGACCAGCCCCGGCGCCAATCCGGTAAGTTCCCACTACCTGGTGCCGGAAATCAACGACCCAAGCTACCCTGAAGGCTCGCTTCGCGTCTATTCCCTGGTCGATGAGCCGCGCCGGGCCTGGCACGCGGGAGTGAGCTATTGGGCCGAGGAAGAAAATCTGAACGATCGCTCTATCGGTATCGAAGTGGTCAACGAATTCAGGTGTACTGGCACCGAGATGCCGCTGGAAGAGATCGACCTGGCTGCCGTCGACTGTGATTTCCCCGCATTTTCCGATGAGCAGATTTCCCTGCTCATCGCCCTGCTCAAGAATATCCTGGCGCGCTACCCGGGCATCGATCCCATCGATGTGGTTGGGCATTCCGACATTGCCATCATGCGCAAGTCCGATCCCGGTCCGCTGTTTCCCTGGCAAAGGCTGTACGAGGAAGGCATTGGTGCCTGGCCCGATACGGAGGCCGTGCTTGCCTACCAGGAGCAGTTCCTGGGCGCCTTTCCTTCTGTGGACCGCCTGCAGCAGGGGCTGTTGAAGCTGGGTTACCAGGTGGAAGTGACCGGGGAGTATGACAGGCAAACCCGGTTCGCAGTCCGGGCTTTCCAGTTGCATTTCCGACCCGCCGACCACTCCGGCTCTGTCGACCTGGAAACGGTCGCGCTGTTATGGGCGCTGCTTCAGAAGTACCGTGCTGCCGAGTTGGCAGAGATGGAATCGATGCCGCTGCAAGCTGCAGAGTGACGCCCCCGGGGACGGTGCCGGACTGGCGCGGGCGCCATCTTTCCCGGCCAGCTCGTGCGAACCTGGCAGCCACGCATGCCAGCGCCGGTATTGCGTATTGCAGTCCAAACGGGGCTGGGTTACTGTGCTCTCAGGCAGTAACAAACAGCTGATAATAAAGATAATAGAAGCCCATGCTTACACCTGCCAAAACCTTCGCCATCACTCGCTTCCGGTTTGTCCGGCCGCTTTTCCTGTTGCTGTGTGGCGTACTGCATGCCGCGCTAGCGACCCAGGCCACTGCCGCCGATGGGCAGTTTGGCGCGGCCGACATGCAACAGGCGGTTACTACCTACTGCCTGGCCTGCCACAACGATTCCCTGGCTACTGCTGAACTCTCCCTGCAACAGATCGATTTCAGCCGGCCCGGCCAGCATGCGGATATTCTGGAAAGGGTCGTCAAGAAACTGCGCGCCCACATGATGCCTCCGGCTGGAATGCCGCGGCCAGCCTTCGAGCAATATGAGGTAATGACTGGCTGGTTGGAAGCGGAACTGGATGCGGCCTGGGCTGCCAATCCAAATCCGGGGCGTGTTACCCCCTTGCACCGAATGAACCGCTATGAATACAACAATACCATCAACAATTTGTTAGGTATTGATGTGAATGTGATAGACCTGTTGCCTGGTGATCCAACCGCCGACGGCAGTTTCGACAATATTGCTGCATCCCTGCCATTCACTACCGCGCATATGGAACGCTACATGTCTGTGGCAAGAGAGGTGACGAGACTGGCTACTGGATTACCACCTCTGGGTCCAACGGTCAGTACCTACGAGACTCCGCTCTATCTGAGTCAGGACTGGCGACAGAATGAAGACATGCCATTCGGCTCCCGGGGTGGTGTATCGGTTAGTCACTATTTCCCGGTGGCGGGGGAATACACTATTCATGTGGCACTGGAGACGAATTATCAGGACTACATCAAGGGCCTGGGATGGGCGCAACTGCTCGAGATACGCCTGGATGGTCGGCTATTGCAGCGTTTCAGTATCGGGGGTGAGGCACCGGGGACACCTGCCCCCTTGAGTTTTAGCGGCACAGGCGAACCCGGCAGCACTGACTGGGAACAGTATATGTTGTTCGAGGCGGGAGCGGGGCTGGAAGTGCGTGCCAATGTCAGCGCCGGTCCGCATACCATCACGGCCTCTTATGTTCGCCAGCAGGTAGAGGAGGAGGGCATACCGCAACCTCGTCAGGGAGGAAGGCTGCCGGCAAACGATGAGGCCTATCTTGCCTACCAGAAAGTCCACGCCGTGGAGATTGGCGGACCCTACCTGGCATCCGGCGAAGCCGTCGATTCACCAAGCAGGCGCGCGATCTTCAGCTGTTACCCCTCGAGGGCGGCAGAGGAGCTTGCCTGCGCCACCGAGATACTCAACAGAATCGCACGCCAGGCCTATCGGCGCGCAGTGACAGCGGATGACACGGCCCTGCTGCTTGGTTTTTTTCATACCGGCCGCGAACAGGGTGCCAGTTTCGATGCCGGTATTCAGTTCGCGCTGGAATACCTGCTGTCCGATCCTGAATTCCTGATCCGCAGTTATCGACAGCCTGGTTTGGCGGCGGCAGAGAGCTATCGCTTGTCCGATCAGGAACTCGCCTCGCGGCTGGCGTTCTTCCTGTGGAGTAGTGCGCCGGATGAGGAACTGCTGCAGTTGGCCGAACAGGGCAAGCTGTCTGAAGCGGACGTCTATACACAACAGGTGCGCCGCATGCTGGAAGACAGTCGCGGTGTCGAATCCCTGGTGGAAGACTTCGCCGCCCAATGGTTGAACCTGCGTCGGTTGGAGGAGGTCAATATCAATACCGTGCTCTTCCCCGAGTACGATGTAAGCCTCATTGAGGCCTTTGCCCGGGAATCCGAAATGTTCGTCGCGGAAACCATTAAACAGGACAGCAGCATCATGGACTTGCTGGGCGCTGACTACACTTTCGTGAACGAGCGTCTCGCCCGGCACTATGGTATCGAGAGTGTATACGGCAGTCGCTTTCGCAAGGCGGCAATTCCCGATACTTCGAAACGCGGAGGCCTGCTGGGGCAGGGCGCATTGTTGACGGTCACCTCCTATCCCGGACGCACATCACCGGTGCTGAGAGGCAAGTGGCTGCTGGACAATATGCTGGGTACGCCACCACCACCCCCGCCACCCAATGTGCCGATTCTTGCCGAAGCAAGTTCCGGCAGCGCGCCGTCTTCGATACGCGAGCGCCTGGCCCAGCATCGCTCCGACCCGGTCTGCGCCTCCTGTCATGTGGTCATCGATCCCATCGGCTTCGCCCTGGAGAACTTCGATGTCATCGGTGCCTGGCGGGATTTTGATGAGGTGGGCAATCCGGTGGATCCCAATGGCAACTACCCCGGCGGCGTGGAATTCGCTGGCTTCGCCGACCTGCGCGACTGGATGTTGCAGCGGCCAGACCAGTTTGCCCACACCCTGACCGAAAAGCTCATGACCTACGCACTCGGTCGCCGGGTGGACTACTATGACCAGCCGGTGATTCGCCAGATCGTACGGGACGCCGCCGAACAGGACTATCGCTGGTCGGCCATCGTGCTGGGTATCGCAACAAGCCCTTCTTTCACCATGAGCCAGGTTGGCGCTGACACCACCCTGGCCAATGCGAGTCAATAACAGGACGAGCCATGAAGATTAAGCCCATCCAGAGTCCACAGCTGATCACCGGTAAATCGCTTTCCCGTCGCACCCTGCTCAAGGGCGCGGGCGCCGCGCTGGCCCTTCCCATGCTGGATGCCATGACGCCCGCCCTGGCGCAGTCGGCTCCGCCCGTGCATCGCTTTCAAACGGTGTATATACCCAATGGCATGGCCATGGAGTTCTGGTCGCCGGCCAGCAATGGTCCGCAGCTTGAGATCACGCCGGTACTGGAGCCGTTGAGACACTACGCCGAGAAGATGGTATTTCTGTCCGGAATCAGGGCTAACTGGAACGTGGCACACGCCGGTGCCGGTGGTTCGTTTTTGACGGGTGTAACCCGCGGTGGGCGCAATGAGACGGAAATACTCGCCGATGTCTCCATGGATCAGCTGTTAGCCAATAAACTGGGCGCTGAAACCCAACTGGCCTCGCTGGAACTGTCCATGGATGCGCCGGCCCTGGCGGGTGCCTGTACGGTCAATCTCAGTTGCGTGTATACCCATACCCTGTCCTGGCGCGGCAAGACCGAGCCTCTGCCCACCGAGCACAATCCGCGTGCTGTGTTTGAGCGACTGTTCGGCGATAGTGGAAGCACTTCCCAGGAAGCGCGGGCGGCACGCCTCAGCCAGCAATCCAGTATCCTCGATGCAGTGCTCGATAAGCTGAACAAACTCGAGAGCAGTCTGGGCAGCAGCGATCGGCATCTGGTCAACAGCTATACAGAATCCGTGAGGGATATAGAGCGCCGCATCGAGAAAGCCGAAGAGCAAATTGACATGGAGTTGCCTGCGCTGGAGCAGCCAGCCGGGGTACCCCCTGTGTTTGAAGAACATATGACGCTGATGCAGGACTTGCAGGTGCTTGCCCTGCAAACCGATCTCACGCGGGTGATTACCTTCATGATGAGCAAGGAGCAGAGTGCAAGGCCTTATCCGCAGATTGGCGTACCCGATGCGCACCACCCCTTGAGTCACCACAACAATGATCCCGAATTGATCGAGCGGATGTCCCTGATCAACATCCATCACGCCAGCCTGTTCGCCAACTATCTCGACAAGCTGGCAGCGATTCCCGATGGCGACGGCAGTCTGCTGGATAATATGACTATCCTGTATGGCGGTGGTATTTCCAATAGCACCATCCATGCCGGAGTAAACCTGCCGCTGTTATTGGTGGGTGGTGGCGCCGGCTGGTTGCAGGGTGGGCGGCACGTGCACTATGACAATGAACCCACCCTGGCAGACCTGCACCTGAGCTTGCTCGAGCGCTTCAATGTGCACATCGACAAGCTGGGTGGCAGCACGGCTCCCCTGACGGTTTGATTATTCCTGTGATGATTCCAAGGCGTACAGGCAAGGCAGGCCGGGCTCTGGGACTACTCTGCCCGCTGCTGGTTTCCCTGCTTTTCTGTGTGCAGGGGCTGGCCCAGACCATGCCCCTGGTTGTGAGCCTGGCCAAGGAACAGCGCTGGGAGCAGCTTGAGAACTTGCTGGCAGATGGCGTCAACGCCAATGCGATCTATGGCGATGGCACGACCGCTTTGCACTGGGCTTCCTATCACGACAGCGTCGACGCCGTCATGGGCCTCCTCGACGCAGGAGCCGAGGTCAACGCCACTACTGACCTCGGCGTCACAGCATTATGGCTGGCGGCAGAGAACGGCAGCCTCGCAATTACAGAGCGCCTGCTGCAAGCCGGAGCCGATCCCAATGTCAGCCTGCTCTCCGGCGAGAGTATCGTCATGACGGCGTCCCAGAGTGGCAATGGTGATGTGGTTCGCGCGTTGTTGGCGGCCGGAGGCGATGCCAATGCTGCGGTGACCCGTGAGCAGACAGCTTTGATGTGGGCAGCAAATCGTGATCATCACGCGGCAGTGAAGGCCTTGATTGATTTCGGTGCCAACGTCCATGCCCGCTCCGAGGTACGCGAACACTACACCAAGGCGGAGAAAGAGCAGGACAGCAGTGACGACTACAAGCGCTGGCTGGAGCTGGGCGGTAATAATGCGCTGATGTTTGCGACACGGGCAGGCAGCCTGCAATCCGCTCGCTACCTGGTAGCCGCCGGTGCCGACGTGAACTCACACAATGCTTTCGGTACCAGTCCGTTGATCATGGCCATTCACGGCGGCAATATTGACCTTGTCGAATTTCTGATTGGCCAGGGAGCCGATGTCGACGACGAGCAGAGTGGTCATACTGCATTGCATGCTGCCGTACTCCGGGGCAATCTGGAGGCGGTACGCACTCTCATCGATGCGGGTGCCAGGCTGGAGTCAACGGTGAAGGATTCGACGCCGGTGAGGCGCCAGAGTACTGACTACAATTTTCACAACGCACTCATTGGCGCCACACCGCTTTGGCTGGCTGCACGGTTTGCGGAACCTGCCATCATGATGGCATTGCTGGATGCGGGTGCGGATGCATTCACTGTCAACACTGTCAGCTATCCGGCGCAGGATATGGGTGAGAACTATATCGCCGAGGAAGGCGATATCTCACTATTGATGGCGGCTGTGGGGATGGGCCATCGACGATTGCGCGTCAGTTGGTGGACTCCCGAGCGTCGTGCCGGGCAACTGGGTAAGTCCCGCGAGGAATTCATTCTCGATGCTGTCACCATAGCGGCCCAGGCCGGCGTTGACCCGAACCTCACAGATGCCGACGGCCAGACTGCCCTGGCCTTTGCCAGGGCTCGGCGCTATGACTCGGTGGTTGCATTTCTGGAGGCCATAGGAGCCAGCGATTAACTGCCAAACAGGCTATTTTCGGTAACAAGCAAGGAGTACTACTATGTTGAAAGCTTTCTGCGCCGGGTTTGCCAGCTGCGGGATCATCGCGCTGGGATTGGCTGCAAGCGCCCAGGGGCCCATGGCCCCAGCGTTCTATATCAGTGCCAGTGACATCGCCCAGGGTATTGAAGAGTCTCTGGGAGACAGACCGAACATGGGGGTGGGGACCATCACTACCACCGACGATTGGCGTATCAATATGATCCATCGCACCGCAGCGGCGAGCCCGATTGTGCATGAGCGTGGAACAGAAATTCATTTCATCACTGGCGGGGAAGGTACATTTGTCACCGGAGGCATCGTGGTGACAGATGCGAATGGAAATCGCACAGTGGAAGGGGGTGAAGCCCAGATCGTGAAAGAAGGAGATTTCGTGCTGGTACCCGACGGCACACCCCACTGGTATAGCCGAGTGGATGAATCCGTGACTTACCTGGAGGTCCGCTTCTATCCGAATGATTGACAGTTTTCCTGCGCCAAAAAAAAGGCCCGCACATTGCTGTGCGGGCCTTTTTGTTCGTCGTTCAGAAGCGCTTAAACAGCTACGATGTTAGCTGCCTGAGGGCCTTTCTGACCGTCTACTACTTCGAACTCAACGCTCTGACCTTCAGCCAAAGACTTGTAGCCTTCGCCGGTGATCGCTGTGTAGTGTGCGAATACATCGGGGCCGCCTTCGCGTTGAATGAAACCGAAGCCTTTGTCTTCGTTGAACCATTTAACGGTTCCAGTAATTTTGTCTGACATAAAAAAACAATCCTGATAAAAATATAAATTACACCCGGTACCTTCGCAGGTTGATGGGTTTTGATGCGTGAAAGTGATAAGGCAGTACTTAAAGACGACGTGACGAGGTGATACTAATACTTCGAACGAGGGGCATTAAATAGGGCGCTTAGTTTCAAGCTGGAGTCAGATTATAGGCTTATGTCGCCTTAGTCAATGAAATTTAGGGGTTTTTTACCCAGTAGAGTAATAACCCGATCAGCCTGCCAGGGGGCAGAAACCCCAAGTTGATCATGGCTTTCTCCTGACTCAGGCCTGAGTCGAGGGGGTTTTAGCGCTGGCGCCTAAATTACAGAAGGCAGTAGTATGTCCTGGGTCGGCCAGTGCTGGCGGCGATGCCCCGGGTCCTTGTGCAGAGAGCAGGCTTGCTATTAGAGCTGCCCGGATACATTCAACAATCCTGTTCGGAGAGCATTTTGGCAAAAGCAGTAGTCACTTTACTTATACTCGGTGCATGTCTACAGGCCTGTAGCGAAAGCGACACACCGGAAACGCTGGAATTTGACGTCCTTATTGAGAACGGCATGGTTCTCGATGGTCTCGGTAATGCAGCTACCGCAGTAGACCTGTTCATACGCGACGGTGAGATCGTGTTGATCGATGACTTCGACACACTGTCCCGGAACAACGCCATCGAAATCGGTCAGCGCATCGACGCCTCTGATCGCATAGTGGCGCCCGGCTTCATCGATGTACATTCCCATGGCGATCCGCTGCAGACGCCTGAATTTGAAAACTTTCTCGCCCAGGGTGTTACTACCATCACCCTGGGGCAGGACGGGGACAGCCCAGCTACTGAAAATATTGCGCAATGGATGCAGCAGGTTGAGGCGCAGGGTATCGGTGTCAACCTGGCCATGTTCGTTGGTCATGGCACCCTGCGTGACCTTGCCGGCATTGGTCGTGAACCCGCGCCCGATGCGGAAAGCATGCAGCGCATGCTGGAGATGCTGGACAGCAATCTCAAGGTGACATTCGGCTTGAGCACGGGTCTGGAGTACAACCCGGGTCTCAATGCCAGTGCCGAAGAGCTTCTCGCCCTGGCAGAAGTGGTGGGCCGTAATGACCGCGTTATCATGAGTCACATGCGTAACGAGGACGATGACCAGATAGAGGCCTCCATGGCAGAGCTGATCGCTCAGGGTGAATTCGCCCGCGTGCACATCGCCCACATGAAATCGGTCTATGGGCGTGGCGCAGCTCGCGCCGAAGAACTGCTGGCGCTTATGCAGGAAGCCCGCGACAGGGGATACGAAATCACCGCGGACGTCTATCCCTACAACGCCAGTTATACCGGCATCGGTATTCTGTTTCCGGTATGGGCCAAGACCCAGGAACAGTTTGAGGCGTCCATGCCAGAGCGTCGGGAAGAATTGGCAGAGTATCTGCGCAACCGGGTGACCCTGCGCAATGGCCCCGAGGCTACCCTGCTGGGAACCGACCCGTATACCGGCAAGACCCTGGCAGACCTGGAGCGGGAGCTCGAGATGCCGTTCGAGGATATCCTCATCGATGTCATTGGTCCGCAGGGTGCGTCCGGTGCCTACTTCGTGATGAATGATGCGCTGCAATCGCGTCTGCTGGAGGATCCCTTCGTCGGCGTTTCATCCGATGGCAGTCCGACGGGATTTCATCCGCGGGGACACGGCACCTTCGCCAAGATCATTGAGGAATATGTGGTTAAGCGGCAAGCAATCAGCCTGGATGAAGCAGTCAGGAAGATGACCTCATTTGCTGCCCAGGCCCTGGGAATCGAAGACCGTGGCTCACTGGAAGTGGGTAAGGCGGCAGATATCGTGATATTCGATCCGGCGGCCGTGCGAGCCACGGCGACTTATCCGGAGCCCCTGCAGCTGGCAACAGGTTTTGATGCGGTGCTGGTGAATGGCAAACTGGCCTTCCACAATGGCGTGCTACAGTCCGGCTTCAACGGTAAAGTTCTGCGGCCTTGATGGAAGTTAACTCGGCGACCTTGATTCAACCGCTCAACGCGAACAGCTGAATCAAGCCCGGATGTTTCCCTGCTGCCTGCTGTCTACTGAATGGACAGCGGGAAACTGCCACTGACAGCGAACGGTATATTGATGAGTGGCAGTTGTTCGAAACCTGTTTCTACCGGAATCGAGCCGCTCACAGAAAAGGGAAACGAGGAGGTATCCTGGAATTCGATATCGATATTGATATCGCCGCCCACCGTTTGATTTGCCCCCGTGCCTACCCAGGATCCCTGGAAAGACACGGTGTCCCCATCGATAAGGAACAGCGTGCCACCGAAGCTGCCGCTGACCTGCACTGGAATGCTTAGCTGTCCGGCTCCGGGTACCGTGGCGATTACGGTCTCTGTGTTGGTTGAAGCAAAGGTTCCTGTGGCCTCGCCCGTGAACACGACAGAATCATCCAGCTGGGGGATCGAGACGGCGCTCCAGGAACCATTGAACTCCACGTTGAAATTCAGATTCTGGTTAATCTGGGCGATGGGAACACTGAGTGGTACGACCACAGTCTGGCTGGTGGCGAGAGTTCCACCGTAGGTGCGCTCTGCAGGCAAGGCATTGCCCTGAAAGATCGCTTGCGAGGGAATCTCGTAATGAAACTGCAGGTCGTAGGCCCGGGCGCCGGTCGGGGAAGGTGCCATGCCGCTGAGCTGCGCAGTCCAGCTATAACCACCGTTGTTGGTGAAGCTCAGGGCCTTGTCCGGTGCATTGCCGGGCACATCGGAATACATGCCAACGAAAGAATTATCCGCCGAGCTGTATTGCGCCTCGAAGGTAAAATGCAGGCCCAATCCCCCGGTGCAGGAGGCGGTACCGGAAACATTGGCGGTGATGACGCCATTGTTGTCATTGGCTACCACCGTGGCCGATACCGTGGCCTGGGGAGGCACCATGTCACCGGCGTCGTTTTCCACCAGCCTGGTGACAGCGCCGGTTACCGGTGCGATCAGGTCAGTTTGCGCCAGGGCCCACTGGGGCAGCAGGAACAACAGGCATGCGCCCAAGGCGCGAAAGTAAAGCGTTGTCATGGCAAGCACCTCGCAATCTTTTACAATGGAATTTCCGTTTGACTATGCTGACTTTCATTGTATTACGATGGTGCGGGCCCGAGTCAGAAACATGAAGGCTCTTTGATTTAACGCAAGTTGTCGGTCTGGCGCGAATCCGTAAACCCTTCAGAGCGAATTAATAAGTAACTCAGAATTCAAAATCCTGCTAGTTGCGGTATGCAAAGGAAGAGCGGGTAACCCTAGTTCTGCAGTCTGTTCAACAGGTCTCCCACTCGATCCCGTAACTCGTTCTGCAACAGGTTCGAGAGGATCTCGCGCCCATCGGGCAGACAGCGCGGTGCAGACAGTGTACCGCTACAGGCGATGGGAACTCCGTAGCCGCCGATGTCGTATTCCTGATCGTCGCGGGTGGCTGTTGAGGCGTCCACCGTGGTGCGCAGGTTGTAGGCGATGCTGTCGTCCCGCAGGTTGAGCAGGGTGCCGCGACCTGTGACCTGGAAACCGGGTGACTTGATCAACAGGTCATTGCTGTTCACCTCGCCATTTTCGAACAGGAGGTTCGCCGTAAAGCTTTCGAATGCCGTCTGCTGGCCGCGGCTTAGTTCACCCGGCCGGCGGCTGCGAATCATGGTCTCCAGTTGGGTAAGAACACCGGCAACATCCACGCCGCGCAGCACACCGTCTTCGAGATTGATGCGTCCACTACCGCTGACCCCCTGCCGCAAGGCCAGCGTGTCGGGGCCGCTGCTACGAAGATCGAGTTGCAGACTGCCACGACCGCTCACGTAGGTGCTGTCCATCATGTCCTGCATCAGGGGTTCCATGGCGATCTGTTGCAGGTTCACGTTCACGGTGGCAGCTGGCAAGGCGCCAGTTACGTCGAGGGTCAGGCTGCCATTGAAGCTGCCCTGGTAGAGGTTGCTGCGCAGGGGAGAGAGACTGATGCGTCCGTCGCGGGCATCCAGCGAGGCCGAGACCTCGGAGAGTGCCATGCCTGACACCTGAATCTGACCGATATCCAGACTGCCACGCAGCGCCAGATTGCGCAGCGTGTCCACTGGAATCGGATAGGACGCATCGCCACTGCTCTGTGTCGAGGCAGGTTGCGGCTCCGCCAGATAACGATCGACATCAATAGCGCTGATATCGACATCGACAATCCACTCCTGGATCGCAGCATTGGTCAGGGACAGATTGCCGGTCACATGCGTGTCGTCCAGCTGCAGTGCCAGGTTTTCCAGATTGAAGGCACCCGGAGTCACCCGGAAATCGGTGGAGATGCCAACGGCCTGCAGCACGGTGTTGTCCGCGCTGTCGGGCAGGGGTTGATTCAGTTGTTGTAGCAGGTGCCGCAGGTTGAAGCTGCCGACTTCCACCTTGCCACTCACAGAGGGTGCATCGAAAAGTTCGTCCACAGTGATGTTGCCCCGGGTGTCGAGGCCCAGGCCGGTCAGGGTGAATTGTTCTACCTGCAGACTTTCCCGCGGTACATTGATGCGACTAACGGCATTCAGGGCTATCGTGGCTGGCGAATCTGGAATTCGGTTACCGGCGAGTACCAGCTCAAGCCGAGCCGGGTTCACGGCCAGATTGTTGCTGGTACCGCTGAAGGCCAGATTAACGGACAGTGACCGTGTTACCTCGGCAAAATCCGGATACTGCAATGCGCTGAGCAGTGACCCGAGGGCGCTGCCGGTAACAGACAACTCACCGGATACATTGCCGTTATTGCTGTTGATGTTGGCCGCATCGAAATTGCCTGCGGCCTGCAGGCCGAAGGCGCTGGCATTGAGGTTGGACACAGCGATGGCGCCACTGCGCAGTTCGGTATCGAATGTTGTGGCCAGGGAGAATGATTTGTTCTGCAAGCTGCCGAGCTGACTGCCATAGGTGAAGATGGGTGACGCTTCGCCTGAGTAAAACCAGCCGCCGATCTGCATCAGCAGGGGCAGGTCCGGGCCACTGGCTTGCAGCTGTCCCCGGGCATTGGGTTCATCCGAATTGAGGGCGCCGGCGTTAACATTGCCGCTCACGCTTGCCCCCAGCACCCGCATATCCAGGCGAGGTACATCCACGGTGCCGCGTTGCAGATTGGCATCAAACCGGGCATTGATGTTGAAGGCCTTGTCGGGAACCTGCTGCATGAGTCGCCCGCCTTCGGCCAACCTGGAGTTGTTGCCGCCGGTGACCTGGCCAATGACTTCCAGTACCGAAGGCAGGTTCGGGCCCTGGGCATCCAGTTCGCCCCGCAGCAGTGGTGCGTCGGTGTTCAGGTTGCCGGCCTCGACCGTGCCGGTCACGGCAGTACCCAACAGATTCAGTTGCAGGTTCGACAGATTAAGCTGGCCACGCGCCGGTTGCGCCGCCACCGTGGATTGCAGGGTAAAGCTTCTGTCGCTCAGCTGACCCAGCCTGGAAGCCAGATCTGCCACTCCGGCCATCCTGAACAGCATGGGCAGGTCATCGCCGCGCAGATCGATTTCTGTCGCCACCTGCGGCGTATTGCTTTGCAGACCATTCACCGTCAAGGTGGCATTGAGTTCTGTCGACGGTGCGAGCAGGCGAACAGGCGCGACCCGCAGGCTGTCAGCGTCTAGGTCGAAATGCAGCTCGGTATCCAGGCTGAGGGTGGCACGCCCGCCGGGTACATTGCTGCCGCGCAATTCGCTAGCCAGTTGCATGGGGGCAATGGCGTAGCGCTCATTGTCCAGGTCGTAGTTCACCACAGCGGTGACCATGACGTCGGCGTCCAGGGCAGGGTTGTTGGCTGTGATGGCGAAGCCCATGTCCACGTCGATAGGTTCGCCGTAGACGAGTTCGTCTGTGGCGAAGCGGAAGTCTGAGACAGTAATGCGAGTACCCGAACTGCGGTCCTCGTAGCGGATGTTTACCCGCTCGATGCTGACGCCGCCGAGACGCAGGTCATTGAATGGCATGCCAGAGGAGGCCTGCTCGCCGGCAGTGGCAGCAGCAGAATCTGAAGTGAGGCCGGTCCAGTTGGCACGACCGTTCTCGTCTGTGATCAGGCCTGCGTCCACGCCCTGGAGTACGACGGTATCGATCTCGAAGTTGCGGCGCAACATGGGCAGGAGGCGGGCACGGAAGGCCGCGTGCTCGATGCTGAGCAGCGGGTCAGAACCAAAGCCCGCGGGATTGTCGATGGCCACTTCGTCCACGCTGAGGCTGAACCAGGGGTAAAGCGACATTTCGATATCGCCGTCAAGGCGCAGGCTGAGCCCGGTGCGCGCATCTACCTCGGCGATGAGTCGGTCCTTGTAGTTGTTGGGGTCGAAGGTCGCGATGAAGAGGAAGGCGGCGACGAGGACCAGCAGAAAGAGGCCGGCGACAGAGAGGACGAGTTTTTTCATGGATGGGCCAGTGACCAGTTTGCAAGCGTGTGGAAAAGTAGACCGTCGAAATGACTCCCGCTATTCAGGAGCACGTTCCCGACGGGCCCTATATGGAGACAACAGTAAGACTCGTCAAGGGCCTGCCGGGTTTCACGTTCGTGATAGATTAAGGCCGAAGCGTTTAATTAGTAAGACGACCGGGGTGTTTGGGGATAGGGAATACAGCTCGGGCACGCCAATTCTCCTTAATTCCCCAGGCCAGAGATGCTAGGCTGTCAAAAAAACAAACCCAACTGGAGTACACCATGGCCTACTCCCTGATCGGCAAGGACTTCACCCCGCCCGATATCCACGCCAAAGTCACCGGCAGTGCCAGATACGCGGAAGACTTCAAGGTAGACGGCATGCTCTATGCACGCCTCCTGACCAGCCCCATACCCCACGCCCGCATCCGGGGGATCGACGCCAGCCGCGCGCTGCGTATGGATGGGGTAGTGGCCATCATGACCGCGGATGACGTGCCGCCCCAGGCCGACCTCAGCAACCCCATTCTTACCAATGAACCTGCCTACGTGGGTGATCCCATCCTGGTAGTGGCGGCCGTGGACGAGAAGACTGCGGAAGATGCCATTCAGGCCATAGACCTGGAATTCGAACGCCTGCCTTTCGTGACCGACCCGCTGCACAGCCTGCGCCCCGGCGGTGCCGAGGCCAGGACACAGGGCAATGTGGGCAATGCCACCCTCGATGAGGTTAGTTCGATTCACTGGAGCGACGACGAGGCCGCGGCCCTGGCGGACAATCGCCTGCCGGAAGCAGGCTTCGTACGCGACTGGGTGGTGGGTGACCCGGAGGCGGGATTCCGGGAGGCGGACTACGTCATCGACGAGAGTTTCGTCACCGCCAGCCATTCCCACCATTCCATGGAGCCCCGTTCGGTGCTGTCCTACTGGGAAAACGGCAAGTGTTTCGTGTACGGGTCCAGCCAGAGCCAGAGTTTTCCGGTACCCAATCTGGCAGCCTATATCGGTATCGAGCCCGAGAATCTCGTGTTCATCGCCGAGTTCTGCGGTGGTGGATTCGGCTCCAAGGGCAGCGCCTACCCAGCCATGTCCATACCCGCTCACCTGTCGCGCCTCACCGGTCGACCGGTAATGCTGCGGGTCAGCCGTGAGGAAGAGTATTTCATCGGCTCGGCACGCCATGGCTTCCAGGGCAGGGTCAAGATGGGATTCCGCAATGACGGTCGCATCACCGCCGTGGACCTGATGCTGGTTCAGGACAACGGGGCCAACTCGGGCTTCTCCGACTGGCTGTCCGCAGGCGATGCCATGACCCTGGTCTACACGCCGCCTAATATGCGTTACCGGGGCGTGCCAGTGTTTACCAATACGCCCCTGAGAGGCGCGCAGCGCGGGCCCGGCCAGAACCAGCTGGCGGTAGCGATCGAGCCCCTGATGGACAAGGCGGCAAAACAGCTCAATCTGGACCGACTGGAGATTCGTCGCATCAACGCGCCTGGCCACGATGCCGGTTACGGCAGCTACCAGAGCGCTATCACGAGTTCCTACATGCCGGAAGCCCTGGCCAAGGGAGCAGAGCAATTCAACTGGACAGAGAAACTCGCCAGCAGCGGACAACGCAGGGGCAGCAAGGTGATCGGTGTCGGCATCGGCCAGGCTTACCACTCCGCAGGCAGTAACGGTTTCGACGGGCTGGTGCGCATCACACCGGATGGCAAGCTACACATCCACACCGGCGTGGGCAACCTCGGTACCTACTCCCACACCGCCACCTCCCGCGTGGCGGCGGAAGTATTAAAGATGGACTGGAACAACTGTGTGGTGGAACGGGGCGACAGCCGCAAGCACCTGCCCTGGAACCTGGGCCAGTTTGGATCCAACACTTCTTTCACCATGACCCGCACCAACTATGTGGCCGCCACAGACTGCCTGCAGAAGTTGCTGGAGATCGCTGCCAGGGAGCTGGGAGGTTCTCCGGATGATTACGCTATCGGCGGTGAACGGGTGTTCAGCAAGGCGGACCCGGACCTTGGGTTCAGCTATGCGGAGGCGGCACAGAGAGCCATCGCGCTGGGTGGCCACTACGACGGTTCGCTGGCACCGGAAGACATCAACACCATGACCCGGAACTCCGTCGCGGGGCTGGCAGGCAGCGGCCTGATCGGTGTCGCAAGAGACAATCTCGAAAAAGACGGAACCGTCCCCGCACTGGCGGCCGGCTTCATCCAGATCGAACTGGACACGGAAACAGGTAAATACGAGATACTGGATTACCTTGGGGTCGCCGACTGCGGCACTGTCATCCATCCCCGGGGTCTGGAGAACCAGATTCGCGGCGGTGCGGTGATGGGTTTTGGTATGGCCGGCTTTGAACGCCATGTCTACGACCCGCAGAATGGACTGCCGGCTGCCACCGGGCTGCATCAGGCCAAGGTGCCAAGCTATCTCGATGTGGGGGTCGAGCACCTGTCGTCGGCGGTGGACATGCCCGATCCGCAGAATCCTATTGGTGCCAAGGGCGTGGGCGAGCCGCTGCAAGGCTGTGCCGCCTCGGCCCTGCTGTGCGCCATTTCGGATGCCCTCGGTGGACACTACTTCAACCGGGCGCCGGTGACTGCAGACATGATCGTGGCTGCCGTGGCCGGGCATGGTGAGAGTGAGCGTGGGCTGCGCACCAATACGACTTAGATCACCGCTTTGGGCACCATGCATTCGAGCTCTTTTCTATTCACCTGACTGATGGCGCTATCTGTATGAGCGATTTCGTCTTGCACCCGCGGTTAGCGCAAGGCTGTTGCCATGTCACTGATCTGGCGCTCTGCCAGGTTTTATTGATGAATGACAGTAATTACCCCTGGTGCATTCTCGTACCCAGAGTCAACAATGCGCGGGAGGTGTATGATCTCACTGAGGGCGACCAGCTTACTCTTGTCAGGGAGTCTTCCTTCATTGCCAGGGCAATGATGACCCTGTTTAACGGAGACAAAATGAATGTGGCCGCACTCGGAAATATCGTGCCGCAATTGCATGTTCATCACATCGTTCGTCGGCGTGACGACCTGGCCTGGCCCCAGCCTGTATGGGGGCTGCACAAGCCCAGGCCGTATTCATCGGCAGCGCTGCGCGACTGCTGCGCGAAAATTGTCAGATTTCTGGAACAGCAGAATATCCAGAAGTGAGTTCTGTCGGTAAATGACGCTACGTTTCTCACCTCAATCCATTTTGACCTTACCATCGATCACCCGGGTGGTGTGTTCACCGCGAGCTTCGGTTAACGCCCGGTTGATAGATCGACAGGCTTACAGGTAGTCCTGGCCCATGTCAGTTATTGATATCCCGCCCATTCCCTCAAGAATCTCCTCTGACGCCGAAGCGCTTGCTGGTGTGGAGGTGCAGATTTATCTCGATGCGGAGGAAGAGGTGCGCGGAGCCTTGAAGAGGCTGTCGCAAGCCGGCTCAAGCATTGACATCACAGACTCCAACGGGAAAGACAGATCATTCTCACTCGATGAAGTGCTGTGGGTGAGGTTTGCTGAGAGCCTCAAGCCTCGCCAGCATCTATCCGCAGATAAGGAAGACTCCTACCTCGATTCCCCCCTTTTGCTGCAACCCTTCTCCATTACACTAAGATCGGGAAAGCGCCTGAAAGGGAGTATGTACACCGCTATCAAAAATACTCTGGGAATACATGTTTTTACTGCCACAAAGAAGGGTGGTATTGGTCGTTTGTTTGTGCCCGCTGCGGCAGTGAAAGTAGCCCGCCTGGGAGAGCTACTGGGTGAGCAGATGGTCAAGGAAGGGAAGTTGAAGTCTGACGAACTCGCGAAGGTGCTGGAAGAACAGTCGCAGCTACGCGCCGATAACAGTAATAACAAGGCCAGGGTAACCAGGGTGCCGCCCATTGGAGAGATGCTGGTGAACGCAGGGGTCTCAAATCGGGAAGATGTCCAGCTTGGCCTGGCCAGGCAACTCGGTATTCCCTGTGTGGATCTTGAGAATCTCAAGATCGATTCGAGAGCCATGGAGCTTATCCCACGTGAGTTGGCGGAACGCTATGTCACGCTTCCGGTTCGGCTGGTTGGCAATAGCTTATTAGTGGTCATGGCCGATCCGCTCAACCAGGAAAATACCGATGCGGTTGAGTTTATCAGCAACCATCATGTGGAATTAGCGACAGCGCGTCATGATGACATCGTGCGCGCCATACAGAAGCATTACAAAGAGTCTGGTTTAGGCCAGGACATTCTGGACGCAGAGCAGCTCCAGAAGCTTCTGCCCCTGGATGAGGAGCAGCGCGCGGAACTTTCTGAAGCCGAGCGCCTGAGTAACGGGCGACCAGTGGTGCGCCTGGTAACCAAGATCATACTGGATGCTATCAAGCAGAATGCATCCGATATTCATATCCGCCCCAAAGACAATATAACGGATCTTCTCTACAGGATCGATGGCCAGCTGGTGCCTGTGAAAAGCTTTACCAATGCGTTGCTGCCCGCAGTGGTTGGTCGAATCAAAATCATTGGCAAGATGGATATTGCCGAACGCCGGCTTCCGCAGGATGGCCGGGCCACCATAATTGAGTCGGGCAATCGGGTAGACCTCAGAATTTCTGTCATACCCACTGTGACTGGTGAGAGTGTGGTAATACGCCTCCTCAACACGAAGGTGGGATTGAAGTCGATCGATGAATTGGGATTGTCCCCTGAAGATACGGATGTATTTATAGATCTGCTTAACAAGAGCAATGGCATCATCCTCGTCACCGGGCCTACAGGTTCTGGCAAATCCACAACGCTCTACTCCGCGCTGAAGCATGTTATTGCTCGCAATCTCAACATCATTACGGTGGAAAACCCTGTCGAATATCACATCGAGGGTATAGAGCAGATTCAGGTGAATACGGTGCCTGGATACACGTTCGCCGAGGCACTGCGACACATTCTTCGGCATGATCCGGATGTCATCATGATTGGCGAGATTCGTGATTTCGAGACCGCGAAAATTGCGGTTGAATCGGCACTGACCGGACATCTTGTGCTCAGCACATTGCATACCAATGATGCGCCCGGAGCAATCACCCGCTTGCTGGAAATGGGAATTGATTCATTCTTGATAAATGGCGCGCTGCTGGGTGTCTTCGCGCAGAGGCTCGTACGTCGTAACTGCCCGCATTGTCTCGTCGAAGAAAAACCTGACCGGCTTGTCAGGCGGGCCCTGGATGTTGCCCCGGATGAAGTGTTCTACAAGGGGGCGGGCTGCGATAATTGCCACAATACCGGGTACAAGGGTCGATTGGCGGTGTATGAGTTGGTCAAGGTTTCTGACGAAATGTGCTTGCTCATTGAGAGCCAGGCGTCAACGGACAAGATCAAGGCGCAGGCGATCAAGGATGGTATGGTGCCGTTGACAGAGAATGCTTTGCAAAGGGCGCGGGAGAAAACCACGTCCCTGGAAGAGGCCTACCGCGTTCGCCTCAACTGATGCTCTGTGCGCCCGTTGATAATCCTGCGACTACTGCCTCGGGAGTGATTCGCAGGTGGTCGCATCCAGTCTGTCGGTAATGGATTGCCCGGTGGATATGCCCGGCTCGGGCGGCGAACAGATCAAGGCGGCCCGCAGTCATGTGCAGATCAGGCTTTGATTGCACCAGGCAGCAACATCCCGGCAGAGGGAGGCTGGGCCGAAAGTCCGTGCTTGTCGTAAAAGTTGAGTAGAGAGGTTGGTGTCGTGAGCTTCAAATTGTTTATTGGTCTGGTAGCAATCTTGCTGATGGGAATCTTCGTTTTTCAGAATATGGAAATCGTGCAGGTGAACTTCCTGATCTGGAGCCTGGAGGCATCCAGGGTCATCATTTATTTAACGATATTCCTGCTTGGTGCCTTGACTGGCTGGGTTGGGAAGTCGATGCGGCTGTTGTAGTACGCGGCTGGTTTGGTTCTGATGGCATTGTCAGTGTGATGCAGGATGTCTTGTATGACGACATCAATAGGCATGCTTTCCTGGAGAGCTTGTCAGAAGTGTAGTGAAGAGTTTTCTGCTCTCAAGCATTTAGGTCATTCAGGTTCGAATCGAGCTACATACAATTTTTTGGTGCGTTTTTCACTGATTCTGTGGGAATCAGTGATTTATCCTGCAATCCTTGCCATACTTCTGGTTTCCAACCAAGTCAGGGTTGTAGTCCGCAGAAGAAATGTTTGTTCGGCCTGTCTGGAAGGTGGTGACAGGGTCACAGACGCGCTAGCTGTCTCTTACGAACAAACGCAAGAATGAAAAAGGAACATTCCCCATGTTGTACAGAAGTGTCCGGGAGTCATCTCGCCGCAGGATAGTCCTGCTTTTTTCGACCCTCTTGCTGGTCATCGCTCCATCAATACAGGCACAAACCGATGGCTCCGGGCTGCCCGATTGGCTATCGCTGGGTTTCGAGCAGCAGAGTCGCATGCAGGTGCTGAACGGTCAGTTCAGGGCGGGGCTCGATGGTGACGACCAGGGTTTTGAGTGGCGCAATGCGCTGACGGTCAATATGGACTTCGAGAGCTTCTCCATAGAAACCGAAATAGCCGACATGCGGACCTATTTCACCGACGAAGACTCACCCCTGGACAGCTTCTTCACCAATCCGCTGGACATCCTGCAGGCCAATGTGAATATTCCCGTCTCGGGCCTCTTCAGCGACGACGACAAGGGGTTTATCAAGATAGGGCGCTTCACCATGGATCAGGGCAGCCGCCGTTTTGTTGCCCGTAACCGTTACCGCAACACCATCAATTCCTTCGCCGGGGTTCATGCCGGGTGGGAGAGAGGCGACACCTCAATCGAGTTGTTCTACACGCGACCTACCCAGCGACTCGTTGACGGTGACTGGATCGATAACAAACCCAGGCTGGACAAGCAATCCAAGGATTTTTTCTGGGGAGCTTATCTGACAACACCACTCACGACGCAATCGGACATGGTGCAACTCTATCTGCTGGGTGCCGATGAGAGGCGCGATCGCCCCGACAACCAGCGATTCGATGTGCTGACTACTGGTGTTCGCCTGTTCCGGAATCCCGCGGCAGGCGAATGGCACTACGATACGGAGGCCGTGTACCAGTTTGGGGATGCCCCGGCGCTGGATGCCAACTCCGCGCTACTGGATCACAAGGCGCGCTATTTCCACTTTAGCCTGGGTTACAGCTTCGAGGCTGCCTGGCGGCCACGCCTGAGTTTCATCTATCATTATGGAAGCGGCGACAAGGATCCCCTGGATAATGAATCCAATGAGCTGGATCACCTGTTCGGTGTGCCGCGGCCCGATTTCGGTCCAACTGGCCTGTTCCGCGCCTTTCAGCGTGTGAACACAAAGTCTCCCGGGCTGATGTTAAATCTGGCTCCGGCGCGCAACGTCGATGCCTATGTGCGATGGCAGCGACCCTCGCTGGCAGAGGAAACCTCTGGTTGGCGTACGACCCGCTATCGCCATCCGGGTGGTCTGGGTGAAACCTTCCTCGGCGATCAATTGGAGTCCCGTGTGCGCTGGCACCTGTTCGATAACAAGCTGACTGTCGATGGTGGCTATGTCTGGATCAACGCCGGCCCCTACATGGATCTGGTGGCTAAGGGCGATAGCCATTATTTCTACTTGCAGACCATAGTCAGGTTATAGTCGCTGAACCTAACACCTGCTCGCGTGGAGAAAAGGGGTCAGAGTAAAAATACAGTACTGTATTTTTACTCTGACCCCTTTTCTCTCACCCCTTTTCTGTTCTGTGTGCGATCACTGTTCCAGGGCTTCCCAGGCTTCATAGGCCTGCTCCAGCTTGCCCTGTAGCTCGCCAGACTCCCTGAGGTCCGCGTCAATTTCAGATTGGCCTCTGTCATAGAAGCCTGTCTCGCCCATGAGGGATTCCAGTTCCTGCTGGCGGCTTTCAAGACGCTCGATAAGCTTCATCTGCTTATCCAGCGCCTTCTTGCGGTCCCGTGCTGCCTGATGGTTTTCTTTGTTGCGGGCAGGTTTGGCGTCCCCCGGTAATTGAGCCTTCGGGACTGCCTCGGTCCCGGTGTCGGATCTGGATTCTGAGCCTGTAACCGTTGCTGATTTCTCTTCCAACGCCAACAGACTACCACCGCTGCGTTGCCAGTCACTGTAGCTGCCCACGAATTCATCGATCAGGCCGTTGCCTTCGAAGATCATCAGGTTCGTCACCACGTTGTCCATGAACTGGCGGTCGTGGCTAACCAGCAATACGGTGCCCTCGAACTGCAACAGGATCTCCTCCAGCAGTTCCAGGGTCTCGATATCCAGGTCATTGGTGGGTTCGTCAAGTACCAGGATATTGGCTGGCTTGCTGAACACCTTGGCCAGGATCGCACGGTTTTGTTCGCCGCCCGACAATGCTTTGGCCGGGGTGCGTACCCGGTCCGGGGCAAACAGGAAATCGCCGAGATAGGTGATGGCGTGTTTGCGTTTGCCATTGATCTCGATGAAGTCCTGACCGCCGCAGATGTTGTCGATCAGGTTCTTTTCGGGGTCCAGATGAGCACGCAGTTGATCGAAGTAGGCTACCTGCAGGTTTGTGCCCAGCTTCACCTTGCCTTCGGTAGGCACCAGGTCGCCCAATAGTATGCGCAGCAGGGTGGTCTTGCCGGATCCGTTTACGCCCACCAGGCCGATGCGGTCACCTCGCATGACGGTCGTGGAGAAGTTCCGAATCACCGTCTTGTCACCGAAGCGCTGGCTGATGTCGGTCAGCTCGGCAACCAGTTTGCCTGAGCGTTCACCCTGGCTGGCTGCGAAACTGGCCTTGCCCTGTTGCTCGCGCCGTTGGCTGCGTTCCCGCCGCATGGCCTCCAAAGCGCGGACCCGGCCCTCGTTGCGTGTGCGCCGCGCCTTGATGCCCTGGCGGATCCACACTTCTTCTTCCGCCAGCTTCTTGTCGAACAGCTTGTTGGCCGTTTCTTCTGCGGCTAGCTGTTCTTCGCGGAAACGCAGGAAGCGTTGATAGCTGCCTTCGAACTCCCGCAGGTGCCCGCGATCGATCTCTACAATCTTGTTGGCAACCCGTTCCAGAAAACTCCGGTCGTGGGTCACTAGCAGCAGGGCGCCCTTGTAGTCCTGTAGTTCCCTTTCCAGCCACTCAATGGCCACGATATCCAGATGGTTGGTAGGCTCGTCCAGCAGCAGCAGCTCAGGCTCCCGCACCAGTGCCCGCGCCAGTGCCACGCGCTTGCGCCAGCCACCTGAGAGTGCCGACAGTTTGCTGTCTGCTGGCAGGTCAAGCTGGCTGATCACCGTGTCGACCTTGTTACCCAGGTTCCAGCCGTCTTTGGCATCCAGGGCATTCTGCAGCCGTTCCAGTTCGGTGCTGTCGGCGTTCTCATAGTCGGCAACAAGATGATGGTAACGGCTCAACAACTCGCCTGCTTCCGCGAGGCCCTCGGCCACCAGGTCATAGACGGTCTTGTCATCGCCCTCAGGCAGGGACTGTTCCAGCCAGGCCAGGCGCGTGTTGGGGCGCAGCCAGCGCTCGCCGCTCTCCGGCAGCTCTGCCCCGGCGACGATTTTCATGAGCGTGGTCTTGCCGGCGCCGTTACGCCCCAGCAAGCCGATGCGCTCGCCCTTGTCGATCTGGAAATCCACCGCGTCCAGCAATACATGGGTGCCGAAATTCAGGCTGACATTGTCGAGTTTTAGCAGGGGCATAGACTTGTGTGGCAGGGCCGGGTAAGGATTCAGGGGCGCAATCTTAACTGATTCATCAGGCTTCTGCGCGGCCTGAATGAGGCAGAGGCGTGAGGAATCGGGAGCGGGCACTTGCAGGCTGCTTCCTCACAATTATTCGGGGTTCGGGCATTTTGTATCCCCGGGCAACCGGGTATGATGGATTTGTGAATTGTCCGCAACCCCGCGACAGGCAGAGCCTGCTCGCCTCAGGAGATGTGCAGTAATGATGGGAATTGAATTAAACAAGCAGGGGAGTGGAAAGACACGGGCGAGCCTGCTGTTGATTGGTGCGTCGCTATTGCCCCTGGCGGGGCAGGCCGAGCCGGTGACTTACACCATCGATCCCGCCCATACCTACCCGAGTTTTGAAGTCGATCACCGCGGCGGACTCTCTGTGTGGCGCGGAAAGTTCAATCGTTCCAGTGGCATCGTTATCATGGACAAGGAAGCGATGACGGGATCTGTCGACATTCAGATCGATATGACGTCAATCGATTTCGGCTTCGATGATATGAATGAGCATGCCATGGCGGATGACGAGGGTATGCTGAATGTCGCCAGATTCCCGGCGGCGACATACAGCAGCCAGTTAACGCACTGGGAAGACGGCCTGCCTACCGCGGTGGATGGGGAGCTGACTCTGCATGGCGTAAGCTTGCCCGTTGACCTCCAAATCAATCAGCTACGCTGCAGTCCGGCACGGGGCGGGGGTGAAGTGTGTGGTGCAGACGCCGTGGGGAGCTTCGACCGGGCCGACTTTGGCGTGAATTATGCTGCAGGCTTTGGCTTTCTCATGTACGTTAACCTTCGAATCCAGATCGAAGCGCAATCAGAGGGATAGTAGTAGACAGTTCTCACCCGAGTAATTCAGATTCTCAATGGAGGCATGAACGTGAAAACAAGAATAAGCAGACGTAACTTCCTTCTCGGCAGCTCCGCTGTGGTGGCCGCCGGTGCCCTGCAGGGCATCCCGGCTACACCGTTCTCGCCACCGATAAACCTGATGCGGAGCGCGCTGGGGCAGGCTGGTATCGCCATGCCGGACCGGATTATTCGCATGAACTCCAACGAGAATCCCTGGGGCCCTTCGCGGGCCGCTCTGCGCGCCATCAGCGCGGCCGTCGAAGAGGCCAATCTCTATACGTATTTCCTGGCCGGTGAAATGTCCGAATTGATTGGCGGCCTGAATAACATAGGTCCGGAGCACATCAGTGTAGGTGCGGGTTCCGCGGAATTGCTCAAGATGGGCGGTCTGCTGGCCAGCATGGACGAGGGGTCCATAGTCGTCGCCGATCCAACCTTCGAGGATCTGCCACGCTACGCGGAGGACAATGGCTCCGAAGTGATTCGGGTTCCGGTCAATGACAGGATGGAAACCGACCTCGAGGCCATGGCCAGCGCCATCCGCCGCGACACCAAGCTGGTCTATATCTGCAACCCCAACAACCCCATTCCCACCATCGTGGAGAAGAATGCGCTCCGGGACTTCGCCCTGGAGATATCCCGTGACCGCCTGGTGTTTATCGATGAGGCCTACCACGAGTTCGTCGATAATCCCGACTACAGCACCATGATGGATCTGGTGCGCGAAGGCCATCGCAACATCATCATCGCACGTACCGCCTCGAAGATTCATGGCCTGGCCGGGCTAAGGGTGGGGTTCAGCTTCGCGCACCCTGACCTGGCAGCCGAGATCAATAGGCGTATGACCGGCACCCTCAACATCATGGGCATGCGCGCGGCGCTGGCCAGTTACCGGGACCAGGAGCATTCCAGCTTCGTGCTACGCAAGAACAAGGAGTCACTGGATATCACCCAGGGCTATTTCCGCGAAGCGGGCATACGCCACATAGACTCCAATGCCAACTTCACCTTCGTCGAGACGGGTCATGACATCGCCGAGGTGCAGGCGCGTTTCCTGGAACACAATATTCGGGTGGGCAGACCGTTCCCACCATTCCGCAACTGGATGCGCTTGAGCATGGCAAAGCCTGAAGAGATGATGTATTTCGTACAAACCTACAAGAAGCTTTTTGGATAGCGCCGGCAGGGAAAACAGGGCTGGCACTGGATTGCGTTAAGCAACGGATCTAGCTCTGGGAGCTCTGGCTTAGCAATTGCTCGAACTCACCGTCAGCAATTGCAATAGCCAGCTCCCGGTATCCCCCTACTGAATTATCACCTACAAAGATTTGGGGCAGCGTGGATTGTCCCGAGCGCCGCGTCAATTCACCGCGCAGCGCCGGGTTGTTGTCTGCTGCTATTTCTGTGAAAGAGTAGCCTTTTTCGTTTAGCAGGTTCAGCGCGGCAGTGCAGTATGCACACCATTGCCGCGTGTAGACTACAATCGCAGGGGTGCTCACAACTTAGCTAGTTGATCATCCAATTATTTCTTCTTAACAACCTTCAGCAGAAATCGGTCAGTAGCGCCCCTCAGGGGGCCAAACACGCCGGCGCTACGGTCGTCGTCCGGGTTGCGCAGGATGCGCGAGCTTGCTGCAGCAAACAAGCCGGCTTTCTGTACATCGGCGACCACCTGGGCTTCCAGTGCGCGATGCAGTGGGCCTGGGTCATACTGTGGGAAACCGGCATGGTCAATAATGCCTAATACGCCACCCGGTTTTAGGACTCTGCGCATCTCTGCCAGAAAGTCTGCTGCAGCATTGGGATTGCTGGACCGATAGAGCTCGTGAAATTCCAGCGCGATGATGACCGCATCAACAGAATTGTCAGCAAGTCCCAGCGCTTCTGGCTCGCGGGTCAATCGCTCAACGTTTGCCAGACGGTTATTGGCCAGGCGTTGTTCTATGGCGGCGGAAGTACGCTCACCGCGCTCGCCAGTAAGGGAGGCGGCAGAATTCTGCATGTAGACCTTGCCAGAAGGACCCACTGCAATAGACAGAACCTCGGTGTAATAACCCGCGGCAGCTATCAGGTCTACCACGGTCATCCCGCTACGGATTCCCAGAAACTCGAGTACTTCGGCTGGCTTTCGGCCGGCGTCGCGTTCCTTATCGGCTTCTGGTCTGCCGGCAGAAGCGCTCAATGCGGCCTGCAGGGACGCGGCATCCTGGGCCTGGGCCGGGATGCAAACCATGCTTAAAATTGTCATAACGGCTAGAAGGATTCTTTTCATCTCTTTACCTCTGCAATGATGCGCTGGGAAGGCTGAGATTACGACGATTTGGCGAGAATAGCGAGTGGGAAGCCCGGGACTTGTTACTGAACCGGGGTGGCTGGGTTGTGGTGAGTGGAAAGGATGATGCTGCGTCCCAAGTTCAATTTTTCGACATGGGTAGCGTTAATTCGTTAGTTTGTGGGTGGCCAAGGGCCTCAGACGATACAATTTCGTCCCAGGCTCTTGGCCTTGTACAGGTTGGCATCCGCGATTTCTGTGAGTCGCTGGAAATTATCGTCCCTCGGAACCAACGTGGCGACGCCGCCGCTAACCGTGATATGGGGAGATACCAGGGGTGTTGGGTGTTTCAGTTGCAAATTCAGAATGGCCAGCCGGCTGAAGTTCGCCCGAGCAATGGCCTGAGCATGATTCGTGTCCGGCAATATCACGACAAACTCTTCACCGCCGTAGCGACAGACTAATTCACCGCTGCGTCTGAACGACTCTTTCAGCGCGTGGGCAATTTGCTGCAACACGATATCGCCATGCTCATGTCCGAGTTGGTCATTGACCCCCTTGAATAGATCGATATCCAGCATTATAAGGCTGATTTCCTGCCCGCTGCGTCGGTGACGATTCCACTCAAAATTGATAGTCTCGTCAAATCGCCGTCTGTTGGCTATGCCTGTGAGGCCGTCTTCGAAGGCATAGTTCTGGAGAATGACCTGGGCTCTGCGCTGTTGGGTGATGTTCCAGATGACTTCTGCCAAGAGCTTTACATTGTCTATGTCACTTTCATCATAGGGCTCTTTTTTGTTTGCTACCCCGGTTATGGAGACAATTTTGTCTGCCGAATAGATGGGAACGCTCATGTGGCGGGAGAGAGGGAAGTGATCTTTCGGCAGGCCACCTTTCTCGCTAGCCGGCAGGCCCTGATAATCGTTATGGATGACTGCCTGTTTTTCTCTGACACAGTCGGCCCAGATCCCCGCCTCCTCCAGCGGGTAATGCTTGCTGGCCTCCGCATGACAATAGTGATGCACCCTTTTTGACCACACAGCAAGATCGATTGCGTTTTCGTTTTCATCGAATGTGTGAAAGTAAGCGCCTTCGCTATTGGTGATTTCTTCGACCATTTCCACCCCTTTTTGTTGAATGTGCAATACGTTAACCCCTGTGTTAGCCATCTCCAGCAGAGTTTTGACATTTCTAAGCAATTTGGAATTATTCATATTTTCACCCAAGCAGAGGAGTCATATGATGTTAATCATATCGTTTTGCTTATGGAGGCTTTGGCATAGGTTTGCTCGTTATCTGGCATGAAACGCAATGAAAAATTCAGCCCCACACCCTAGTATTCTGTGCTTTTTCTCATCAGGCAAATATTGATCGAGAATAAAGTTATTGGGAAAAATGGAGGGAATGGCAATTAAACAGTGCGTTTCCTCGCTGGTTCTGCCAGGTCATGTTATTGATCTTTTGGGCGAGACTGGTCGTTTCGTGCCACAATGAATGCCGGAATCAGCAGCAAGATGACGGGCAAGGCAAACAGCATCACGCCATTCCAACCACCAGCATTCAACAGCACTCCAGCGCTAAGCGAGCCGATGCCCTGCATCCCGAATACCAGGAAATCATTCATTGCCTGGACCTTGAAGCGCTCCGATGCCCGATAGGATTGGGTCAGCAATGTTGTGCCGCCCAGGAACAGGAAGTTCCAGCCCAGTCCGAGAAGCACTAGTGAAGCCCAGTAATGCATGAACCGAGGCTCGCCCCATCCAGCCGCAATGCAGGCCAGCATCAACAGGAAGCCGCTGACAATGATTTTTACGGGACCAAACCGGGATACCAGCGCGCCACTGAACAGGGATGGCAGGAACATCGCGAGAATATGGCTCTGAATTACCCGCGTGGTATCGTCCAGGGAAAAACCATCTACGCCATGCATACTAAGCGGTGTAGCGGTCATGATCAGGGCCATTACGCTATAGGCGATAGCAGCCGCAGCCACAGCAAGCAGCAGTGTGGGTTGCTGTAGGATAACTCCCAGCGGTCGCTCGGTACCGTCATGTTCCGTTTGTTCAATCTCGGTGTTCTGGTATAGCAGAAGCAGGATGATGAATGACACCAAGAGTAGTGCGGCGAGCCCGATGAAAGAGCCGGCATAGAGCGCGAGTCCTTCCACGTCGCTGAAGCGCCGACCGATCTCCGGTCCAAGCATGGCGGCCACGATACCAGCCAGCATCAGGATCGACAGGCTGCGCGGCACCAGATTCGGAGGAACAGACTCCGCCGCGGCGAAGCGAAATTGTTGTTGAAAGGCAATATAGACGCCAACAAGATAGGTGGCGGTGACAAACAGAACGAAGGACTTAATGCTGACCGCATAGGCGGCCAACAGCGACGCCATCATGGCCAGTGCCGTCGCGCCAAGGAATCCGGCTTTCCTGCCTAGTCGAGCCATCAACAAGGAAGCGGGGATGGCTGCACTGGCGATGCCCAGAATCTGTATCGCGATTGGCAGCGTGGCCAGTTCAGGCGAAGGGGCGATTCTGGCGCCAACCAGTCCCCCCAGCAGAACCAGGATCGGTGCCGCCGTACCGCCAAAGCATTGTGCCGCCATGAGCGCGAATACAGTTCGGTAAGGATTTAGTGCCGGGGAGACCATGGCCTATAAATTGCGCTATCAAGAAACAGGGACTTGCCAGAGGAGGCAGGGTACTTTGATTGGTTGAGATACGCTAGCGGTAAGCACCGTGATTTAAATAAGATCTTTAGCTGCTACACTGTAACCACACCAGCCTGGAGGAGTGAAAAATGAACTGTCCAAAATGTGTCGGCGAGCTCAGACTAAAGACTTTTCAGGACATCGAGTATTTCCGCTGCAATGCCTGTGAGGGTTTATGGTTTGATCTGCTGGTCAAGGAAGATTTGCTGGCTATATAGGGCTCTGAAAGTATTGATATTGGAAGCGACAGACAGGGAAAGATGTATCAGGATATACGAGAAATCGATTGTCCCAAATGCTTCCAGCGCATGGTCTCCATGGTCGATAAGGATCAATTTCACATCAAGTATGAGTGCTGCCCGAATTGCTTCGGCACGTTTTTTGATGCCAGCGAGTTCAGGGATCTGAAGGAGAAGACCGTGCTGGAGAGTTTTCAGCAGCTACTCAAAACAATCCGGCATAATCTCTGATTAGTGGATTGCCCTCTCAGCTTATGAGTAGGCTTTCCGGAAGCTGTTTGCCGATCAACTTGTTCTATGTCTATTGAGAGTCAGATGTCTATCCTTGTTCGCTATCTTATTTCTTTGTCAGCCCTGTTTGCTTCCGTCATCGCGGTCTCTGCAGAGTTGTATTTTCCTCCGTCTGGCGAAGACTGGGAAACCATTTCACCTAGTCAGGTAGGCTGGAACGCGCAGGCACTCTCCGATGCGCTGGATGTGGCAGGTGAGCGCGGTTCTTCCGGTGTTGTTATAGTGCATAACGGACGGATCATGGCTGAACGCTACTGGGAGGGGCCAGAGGATGCCCGCTATAGAAGCTTTCTAACCGGGCTCGATGAACAAGGGCGTGCAATTGAAGATGTGGCTTCCGCGCAAAAGAGTGTCGTGGCGATTCTGGCAGGCATGGCCCAGGCGCGGGGTTACCTCCAGTTGGACGATGCTGTCTCCAACTACCTTGGTGCGGGCTGGTCAAAGGCGAGTCCTGAACAAGAGCAGGCCATCACCCTGAGACATCTGCTGAGCATGAATAGCGGCCTGGCCACTGATTTTAGCTATGTGGCTGCGCCGGGCACTGCATGGCTCTATAACACGCCCGTTTACCATGCCACCATGCGAGTACTCATGGTGGCAACAGGCCTGGAGCGCAATGCACTGACCCAGGGCTGGATAAGCGATCCTATTGGCGCAAGCAACACGGCGTGGACGCCTCGCCCCGGCTTCGACGCGGCGATCGCGGTGGGTTTATCCACGACCGCTCGAGACCTGGCCCGCTTTGGCTTGATGATTCAGGCAGGCGGCAGGTGGGGCGATGAGATCGTGCTGGATGATACTGACTTCCTCGCTGATATGCTGTCTCCCTCGCAAACCCTGAACCCGGCTTACGGTTACCTCTGGTGGCTTAATGGCCAGGCGTTTTCCCTCGTCCCGGATAACAACGCGACTCGGTCAGATGGCAAGCTGATCCCTGCGGCGCCGGATGACCTGGTCGCCATGCAGGGCGCAGGCGATCGCAAGCTCTACCTGGTGCCAAGCCTGAACCTGGTGGTGACTCGCCTGGGCTTTTCCGGTGGCAGAGACGGAGTCAGTTTTAACGATGCATTCTGGGCGGCGCTGATGCAGGCTGTGCCCAATTAAGTGTCTGCTACACTGGTTAACTACTTAAGCCTTACCAGTATCGCACCGCTATTGTGAGGTTCAATTTCAAAGCTTCTAATATCTCCGCGAAATTCACTATCACGGAGAGACAGTATTGCTTCTTTGCGAATCACGCCTGAGCCGATAATAAAGCGAATACACATCGCAGTACCATGCTTGGCTGAATGGATTTCGCTTTGCAGCCTTTGCAGTGCCTCAGGCACGCGTTCACCCTGATGGGCAATATCGACAGTGATGGTTGATCCGTCATGCTGAAGATTCAGCGCGTTATCGCATTTCGGGCAGTCTCGCGTAGCCTCGCTCACGTTCATGCCACAATTCAGGCAGGTTCGTTGCATGCTTTAACCCGCAAGTAATTGGTGAGATTGTGGAATTGCAGCGGCAAGATTTGGATTCCCTGAAAGATGGACTAAGTATGCTGCTGGAAAATTGGTGGGCCCACCAGGACTCGAACCTGGGACAAACGGATTATGAGTCCGCTACTCTAACCAACTGAGTTATAGGCCCTTTTGTCTTCGCCTGAGCTTTGTGCTCTTCGTTGCGGCGCTTGTCTTCACTCGGTCACGTACTGAAGTACGCTCCCTCCCTCAGAAAGCACTGCGCCTCGATTACAAACCTCAGGCTGTGCCAAAAGCTTTGGCTTCGTTGGAAGCCCTTACTCTTCGTTGCAGCACTTGTCCTCACTCATTCACGTACTTATGTACGCTCTCTCGCTCGGAAAGTGCTGCGCCTCGATTAAGGACTTCCGACAAACCTAAAGCCCTTCGAGGCGAAGCGTTCTCTCTTTCCCATTGCAGAAAACAGAAGGGGTGCATTATAGGCACCCCTTCGATTCTTGCCAATTTCCTTTCAGGCTTAATCGTCCAGGAACGACCTGAGGTGATCCGACCGGGTTGGATGCCGCAGCTTACGCAGGGCCTTGGCCTCAATCTGACGAATCCGTTCGCGGGTTACGTCAAACTGCTTGCCCACTTCCTCGAGGGTGTGGTCAGTGTTCATATCGATACCAAAGCGCATTCTCAGCACCTTGGCCTCGCGGGCGGTCAGTGAGCCCAATACGGACTTGGTTGCTTCCCGCAGGCCCTCGTCGATGGAACTGTCCACCGGTGAATCCACGGTGGCATCCTCGATGAAATCCCCCAGATGGGAATCTTCATCATCACCGATGGGCGTCTCCATGGAGATAGGCTCCTTGGCGATCTTGAGGACGCGGCGGACCTTGTCTTCCGACATGTCCATGCGCTCGCCCAGTTCTTCCGGCGTGGGCTCGCGGCCTTTCTCGTGGACCATCTGGCGGCTGATGCGGTTCAGCTTGTTGATAGTCTCGATCATGTGCACCGGGATACGGATCGTCCTGGCCTGGTCGGCTATGGAGCGGGTGATCGCCTGGCGAATCCACCAGGTGGCGTAGGTTGAGAACTTGTAGCCGCGGCGGTATTCGAACTTGTCCACCGCCTTCATCAGGCCGATGTTGCCCTCCTGGATCAGGTCCAGGAACTGCAGGCCGCGGTTGGTGTATTTCTTGGCGATTGAGATCACCAGACGCAGGTTGGCCTCCACCATCTCCTTCTTGGCACGGCGGCTCTTGGCCTCGCCGATGCTCATCTGGCGGTTGATGTCCTTGATCTCGGTGACGGTCAGGCCGGTCTCTTCTTCAAGCAGCTTGATCTTCTTCTGGGCACGTAGCACTTCGGTCTTCACGTTGACCAGCAGTTCGGAGTAGGGCTTCTTGGCACGGATGTGCTTGTCGATCCACTTCTCGTTGGTCTCGTTGCCGGGGAAGGATTCGATGAAGACCTTGCGTGGCATCTTGGCGCTACGCACACACAGGCTCATCACGCTCTTCTCGTGGCGACGCAGTCGGCTCAGCACCGCACGTACGTGCTGCAGCAGCGGGTCGAACTGGCGTGGGGTCAGCTTGAATGACTTGAACAGCTCGCCCAGTTTTTCCAGCTCCGCCATGGCGCGTGGATGATCGCGGCCGTTGCGGTTGACGCTCTTGCTGGTCTTCTCGTACTGCTTTTTGAGTTCGGTAAAGCGGAGCTTCGCTTCTTCCGGATCCGGGCCGGTTGCGCCGTCGTCTTCGCTGGAGTCGTCCATGTCGTCGTCATCGTCGTCGGAATCGGAGTCAGAGTCGGAATCATCGGAGTCTGCGGCGTCAGCCTGTTGGCTGGCAGGCGGCGGGATATCGTCGTCGGTGGTGTCCAGGTAACCGGTGATCAGGTCGCTGAGGCGGCGTTCCTCGGTGTCGATCAGGGCGTATTCATTGAGTACGTGCTCCACGGTGCCGGGGAACAGGGCCATCGCCTTCATCAATTCCCGCAGGCCTTCCTCGATACGCTTGGCGATCACGATCTCGCCTTCACGGGTCAGCAGTTCAACGGTACCCATTTCGCGCATGTACATGCGCACCGGGTCGGTGGTGCGACCGGCTTCGTTCTCGACGGCGGCCAGGGCGGCAGCCGCTTCGGCGGCGGCGACTTCGTCGGCGCCGGAATCGCTGTCTTCATTGAGCAGCAGGGCATCGGCGTCGGGGGCTGCCTCGAACACCTTGATACCCATGTCATTGATCATCTGGATAATGTCTTCTACCTGGTCAGGATCGGAGATGTTCTCCGGCAGGTGATCATTCACCTCGGCATAAGTCAGGTAGGTCTGTTCTTTACCCTTCGCGATCAGTGCTTTCAGGCTGGATTGTGGTGCAATTAAATCGGCCATGAATTCTCGTCTTCCCGGGCTATTGCGCGGGACTTTAGGTGCGTGAAAAAAAGATAGCCGGGCATTATAGCGGCGACATGCCACTATGTATATCGACAATCTTGCCTATTTAGACAGCGTCCGGCCCGCCAGAGTTTTGGGGTTTGGTCGCGGAAATTGCCGAAATCGCGGAATGCCCCTTCTCCTTAAGGTGAAGGATCAGCAGTTTTTTCTCTATATCCGACAATATATTGTCAATAATCTGCTTGAACTCTTCCTCAATGCCTTCCTGGGGCGTGATCTTCTCATCCTTGAGCAACTCTGTTAGCTGGCCGCGGATGCGTCCGAAGGCGTACCCGATGAGCTCAGCACTGTCTATTTCGGGGTTGCCCTTCACCTTTTCAATGAGGGCCAGCAGCACCTGGCGGTTGGCATCCTCGGCAGTGCGCAGCAATTCCAGGTCCCGCTGAATCTCCAGGGCGATCTCCGGATTGCGCAGCAGCAGCTCGATAGCCTTCAGGGCCGCTGGCTTGCGATAGCGGCTGATGGCGCTCTCCTGGGCACGGGGTGGATAGCCGGAGCGGCCAGCCCGATCCTGCCCCGGGGCGGGGCCGGCCTGCGGGTAGTAATCCGGTGGGACTGACTCATCCATGAAGGGGGGCGCTTCCATGGTCGGCGGTGGCGGCGGATCCGGTTCCGTGGCCAGCAAGTCATCCAGGGACTCACTGGCGACGCCCAGAGTGTCCGACAGCCGATTCAGCATGAGCTGGGCATAGATACCCCTGGGCAGTTTGCGGATCAGGGGCTTGGCCAGATTGCTCAGGCGGGCGCGGCCCTCGATAGATCTGGCGTCCAGATCGGCGCTGAGTTTGTCGAAGAAGAAGTCTTCCAGGGGGGCGGCGTCATTTAATGCCTTCTCGAATCCTTCCTTGCCGTGTTCGCGCACGAACGTGTCGGGGTCGGCGCCCTCGGGCAGGAACAGGAAGCGTACCTGGCGCCCGTCTTCCATCAGGGGCAGGGTGGTTTCCAGCGCACGCCAGGCAGCCGTGCGGCCGGCCTCATCACCATCGAAGCAAAACACCACTTCGGAGACGCTCCTGAACAGGCGTTGCAGGTGTCGCGCACTGGTAGCGGTGCCGAGTGTGGCTACCGCATTGCGAATGCCCATCTGGGCCAGGGCGATGACGTCCATGTAGCCTTCCACTAACAGCAGGCGGCTGAACTTCTCGCCGGAGCGGCGGGCCTCGTACAGGCCATAGAGTTCGGCGCTCTTGTGAAACACCGGGGTTTCCGGTGAGTTCAGGTACTTGGGTTTATCGTCTCCCAATACCCGGCCGCCGAAGGCCAGCGTGCGGCCGCGGCTGTCGCGGATGGGGAACATGATGCGGTCGCGGAAGCGGTCGTAGTAGGGGCGCTGTGTGTTCTTGTTTTCCTTGTTGTCGCCGTCCTGCTGCCTGTCCTTGTTGCGCTCGATGATCATGCCAGCCTTGAGCAGGGACTGGGTCTTTTCATCATCGGTACCGGCGGCGTTGAGTAGATTATCCCAACCCGGGGGTGCGAAGCCGAGTGCGAAGTCCCGTGCGATCTCACCGCTGAGGCCGCGGGACTTTAAATAGTCCACAGCCACCTGCTTGCGGGGATGTACGCGCAGTTGTTGCTGATAGAACTTGCTGGCGGTCTCCAGGATCTCCAGCACTTTGGTGTTCTCTGACTGGCGGCGGGCATCGGCCTTCGATTCCTCCCGAGGGACTTCCACCCCGGCATCCCGAGCGAGTGTCTCCACCGCCTGGGGGAAATCCACATGATCGAAGTTCATCACGAAGCCGATGGCGTTGCCACCGGCCCCGCAGCCGAAGCAGTAGTAAAACTGGCGTTCAGGCTGGACGCTGAAGGAGGGTGTCTTCTCGTTGTGGAAGGGGCAGCAGGCCTGGTAGTTCTTGCCGGCCCGCTTGAGGCCAACCCGTTTGTCCACGACCTCGACGATGTCTACCCGGTGCAGGAGATCGTCGATGAAGGATTGGGGGATGAGGCCGGCCATCGGGGGATTATAGGGGAAAATAGGGCGGAAATAGGGATAGGCATTAAATAGGGACAGATTTATTTTCCTGAAAGGAAAATAAATCTGTCCCTATTTAATGCCTTGGGAAAATAAATCTGTCCCTGTTTTCTAATCAGCCAAGTGCCGCCTTGATCTTCTGGCTCACGGCACCCATGTCAGCCCGTCCGGTCAGTTGCCCCTTGATGGCGCCCATCACCTTGCCCATGTCCTGCATGGAGGCTGCGCCCGTGCTGGCAATGGCATCGGCGATGATGGCGTCGATCTCGGCATTGGTGAGAGGCTGAGGCAGGAACTCCTGGATCACCTCGATCTCTGCCTGTTCCTTGTCCGCCAATTCCGGGCGGCCGCCATCGGTGTATTGCTTGATGGACTCGCGGCGTTGCTTGACCATCTTGTCCATGATGGAAATGATGCGACTGTCATCGGGGTCGATGCGCTCGTCCACCTCCACCTTCTTGATCTCGGACAGGATCAGGCGCACGGTACCCAGGCGCTCCTTGTCCTTGGCGCGCATGGCGTTTTTCATGGCATCGGTGATGGTGATCTTGAGTGGGCTCTCGGACATGACTTGGGCCTGCTTGATTCCAGGGTACATAGGGACAGATTTATTTTCCTTAAAGGAAAATAAATCTGTCCCTTAACGAAAAAGGGACAGACTCGCTCGGAAATCTGTCCCCTGTATTACTGACTTACTGCACCCGGTTAAAACCAGACAGCGAGTTGTGCTGCTTAGTAGAGACGCTGGGTCTTGCGATTTTCGCGCTGCAGCTTCTTGAGATGACGCTTGACCGCGGCAGCAGCCTTGCGCTTGCGCACGGATGTGGGCTTCTCGTAGAACTCGCGACGACGCACTTCGGCCAGGATGCCGGCCTTCTCGCAGGAACGCTTGAAGCGGCGCAGGGCCACGTCAAAGGGCTCGTTCTCTTTCAGTTTTACCTGTGGCATGTACTAAATCACCTACCAAATTTACTGTGAATGTCTTGAACGACTCTGTGTTGTTCAGTTTAGACCGGTGCTGAATTTTTGCTGCACCCGGCCCAAGAGGGTGCGTATCTTATAGATTAAGCGCCTGAAATGCAAAGAAATGGCGAGTAATGCTGCGGTAATTTCACTTAAATTTGGGGAAACCGTGAATTTTTGGCATGATTGCCGCCTGATTCAAACCAATGTGAAGCTAAGTCTTTGATAGTTTTAGGTATTGAAACCTCCTGCGACGAGACCGGCGTCGCCGTCTACGACAGTGAGCGCGGTCTGCTGGCCGACTGTGTCTACAGCCAGGTGGACATTCACGCACAATTCGGTGGTGTGATCCCCGAGCTGGCGTCCCGTGACCATATTCGCAAGACCCTGCCCCTCATCAGGCAAGTTATCGCCGAGGCGGGTATCGCCAGCGATGACATCGAGGGCGTGGCCTACACCGCCGGTCCTGGCCTGATCGGCGCCTTGTTAGTGGGTGCTTCCATCGGCCGCAGCCTCGCCATGGGTTGGGATGTGCCGGCTATCGGTGTACATCACATGGAAGGCCATCTGCTGGCGCCCATGCTGGAAGAGGAGCCGCCGGAATTTCCCTTCGTGGCCCTGCTGGTCTCCGGCGGCCACACCCAGCTGGTGCGGGTCGAGGGTATAGGCCGCTACACACTTCTGGGCGAGTCCCTGGATGACGCCGCCGGTGAGGCCTTCGACAAGGTCGGCAAGATGCTGGACCTGCCGTACCCGGGGGGTCCCCAGGTAGCGAAACTGGCGCTGCAGGGTACGCAAGGGCGGTTCAGGTTTCCCCGGCCCATGACCAATCGTCCGGGCCTGGATTTCAGTTTCAGCGGACTCAAGACCTTTGTGCGCAACACCATCGCCGAGCACAGCGAAGACGGTGGGCTGGACGAGCAGACCCGCGCCGACATCGCCTGGGCCTTCGAGGACGCCGTGGTATCCACCCTGGCCATCAAATGCCGTCGTGCCCTGAAGCACACCGGCCTGCAATCGCTGATCATCGCCGGTGGCGTGAGTGCCAACCAGCGTCTGCGGGAAGTATTGGAAGCCAATCTGCGCAAGGTGCATGGTCGGCTGTTCTATGCCAAGCCCAGCCTGTGTACCGACAACGGCGCCATGATCGCCTACGCCGGTTGCCAGCGACTGCTGGCGGGGCAGGTGGAAGACCTGCCCATCAGCGCCCAGCCCCGCTGGAACCTGGAGAGTCTGCCCGCCATCGCCTGACAATGGAGTCGTAGGGGTTCAGGATTGAGCGATACCTGCTTGAGAATGGTCTCTCTGCCTCCTTTTTTAAGAGAACTGTAATGGACATTGTATATATTCGAGAACTTGAGGTACGCACCATCATTGGCATCTATGACTGGGAGCGGGAGCAACAACAGGTAGTGAGCATGGACCTGGAGATGGGGTCTGATATCACCCGCGCAGCGGCGACCGACAGCATTGAGCAGGCGCTGGATTACAAGGCCGTAGCCAAGCGTATCATTCAGTTCGTTGAAGGCTCGGAGTTTTTTCTGGTAGAGACCCTGGCTGAGCGCATAGCGGAGATCGTGCTCAAGGAGTTCTCTGTGCCCTGGCTCAAGTTGCGACTAGGCAAGCCCGGCGCGGTGACCGGCTCCCGGGATGTGGGCGTGGTGATCGAGCGCGGCGAGAAACCCTGAGCGGGAATCAACCAGTGCCACTTCTCACATTAAGTATCGGCAGCAATATCCAGCCCCGGGAAAACATTCTGCTGGTGCTGAAGATTCTGCGCCGTCATTTCAGTCAGATTCGTTGCTCCTCTGTCTACGAGAGCGAAGCCGTGGGATTCGATGGCGACAACTTCCTTAATCTCGTGTTGGCGACCGAGACCGATGACAGCCTCGAGGACATCAGTGACTACCTGAAGGAGTTGGAAGACGACACCGGTCGTGATCGCAACGCGCCGCGTTTCTCCGGTCGTACCATGGACATCGATATTCTCACCTACGGCGATCTGAGCGGATGTCATGGTGGGGTAGAACTCCCCCGCGCAGAGATTCTCGAGCATGCCTTCGTGCTGCAGCCCCTGGCGGAGCTGCTGCCCGATGCGCGCCATCCAGTTACCGGCAAGCGCTACCGCGAACACTGGGAAGCTTTCCGCAAACCCGAGCAGAAGATCTGGCCCATCGACTTCGATTGGCAGGATGACTGAGGCGCTTCAAGCGACCCGCAAGTGCCACCCCTCACCGCCCTCGGTCGAATTCCTATCCCAGGGAACGACCGCCATCCACCTTGAGTATGCTGCCGGTGATGTAGCTTGCCTCGACGGCCAGGAAGTAGGTTGCATCGGCGATGGCTTCCGGCGTGCCCAGTGTGCCCAGCGGAATCTGCGCCAGTACCGCGTTGCGGGTGGCTTCGATCTCCTGCGGATTGGCAGACGCCGCCAGTGCGCTGTCTTCCAGTGAGGCAGGCCACAGTATGGCCCCCGGAGAGACGCCGTTGACCCGTATCGCCGGCCCGAGTTCCCGCGCCAGTGATCGGGTCATGGCGGCGAGTCCAGACTTGGCGATGCTGTAGATGGAGTGTTTCTCCATGCCGCCCTCGCACATGGCGTCGACGATGTTTACCACCGAACCCCCATGCCGCTTCAATTCCTGGTGCAGATCGCGGGTGAGGAAGAATGCCGCGCGCAGGTTGCTGTCGATGAGGTCATCCCATTGCGCCTGCGATGTCTCGGGCAGTGGCGTGGGGTAGTAGGACGAGGCATTGTTGATGAGATAGTCGATGCGTCCGAAACAGGCCAGGCTGTCCCGCGCCAGTCTCTCTACATCGTCCCGACGGGTGAGATCGGCCTGCACACTTGCCCCGTCGAGTTCACGTGCCAGTTGCTCCGCTTCTTCCCTGGAGTGATTGTAATGGATCACCAGGCGGCAGCCCGCGCCGTGAAAGCGGCGGGCAATGGCGGCGCCGATGCGGCGTGCTCCGCCGGTAATCAGGACCACAGCCTGGGAGGATGGATTATTGGTCATGGGTTTCCTGCTGCAGGGTTGCAATAGTCTGCTTGATCACCTCAAGCCGCTTGCTGGCAATCACCGCCTGGGGGCTGGCATCTCCGGCGTCGGCCAGCACGGCGCCATTGTCTATGGCGAGTACTGCCTCATGCACGGCCTTGAGATAGGCGCCCTGGGGATACTCCCTTTGCTCAAGCCCGGTGCGCCCGCGGGCATCGGCTTCGCAGGCCAGCAGGAACCTGTCGACGGTATCCGGACGACGGAAGGCATCCAGGGAATCCAGCAGCTTGAGCAGGGTTTGCGGGCGCAGCTCCTGCACGCGGTGTAGCTTGGTGTGGTGTTCGCACACGAGGCGCGCCAGGCGGGCATAGTCTTTGGGTACGGGCAGGCGCCGTTCGATGTCCTTCAGGGCATCGAGGCCGCGCTTCTCATGCCCGATATGACGCGGCCATTCTTCTTCCGGGGTCAGACCCTTGCCGACATCGTGGACCAGGGTGGCATACAGCACGGCGGGATCGTCGGTGAGTTTGCGTGCCTCTTTCATGCACAGGATGATGTGCTTGCCGGTGTCGATCTCGGGGTGATGCTGTTCGGGTTGCGGTACGCCGAACAATTTGTCGACTTCGGGAAGGATGATCTTGAGTGCATCACAGTCGCGCAGCACTTCCAGGAAGCGAAACGGTCCATAGGTCTTGAGTGACAGGTCTAACTCTTTCCAGATTCGCTCCGGCACCAGTGTGTCCAGCTCGCCGGAAGCGGTGATGTATCGCATATAGCGTTTTGTGCGTTCGGCCACAATAAACCCCATGCGCTGAAAGCGGGAGGCGAATCGCGCTACCCGCAGCACGCGCAGCGGGTCTTCGGTGAAGGCATCGGAGACGTGGCGCAGTATGCGGTCATGCAGATCGTTGCGGCCACCGAGTGGGTCGATAATCTCGCCGTCGGGCGTCTCCGCGATGGCATTGATGGTGAGGTCGCGACGCTCGAGGTCTTCCAGCAGGGTGACGGTGGGGTCGCTGCAGATTTCGAAGCCGGTGTGGCCGGGTGCAACTTTGCGTTCGGTGCGGGCGAGGGCGTATTCCTCTTTCGTTTCCGGGTGCAGGAAGACGGGGAAGTCCTTGCCCACCTGCTTGTAGTTGAGGGCGAGCATCTCTTCCACTGTGGCACCCACCACCACCCAGTCGCGATCCTTGACCGGGAGTCCCATTAATTTATCGCGGACGGCACCGCCTACCAGATAGGTTTCCATGTGTTAACACTTCCTGTGCTGTGTTCTTTCTGCTTGCTTGAGTGCTGAACCCGGTACTGCCTTGCGTGCGGGTATTACATGTTATTGGAGACAACGAAGAGCTTCTTGTCTTCCAGGCGCATCATGGTCAGGTCGCGGCCCCAGATGTAGCCGGTATCCAGTGCGTAGACATGGGGCTTGCCGGTATGGCCTTCCAGCGCCGCCCAGTGACCGAAGAGTATTGTAGTAGCTGGGCTGATTTTTTCATATTCAAACCAGGGTTTGAATCCAGCCGGGGCGGCACACAGGCCTTCCTTGATGTCCAGACGCAGGCTGCCTATGTCGTCGCAGAAGCGAATGCGGGTCAGGTAATTGGTAATGGTACGCAGGCGGGCCTGGCCTTCCATCTTCTCATACCAGCGAATGGGCTCATCGCCGTACATATTGCGCAGGTACTCCCGGTAGTCACCGTGCTGCAGGGCATATTCCACTTCCGCGGCGCGATCGAGCGTTTCCTGCAATCCCCAGCGGGGCGCGACCCCGGCATGAATCATCAGGAAATCTTCCAGGCCATTCTTCGTGGGAATGGCGTCGTGGAAGGCCAGTGGTTTGTGGCGCAGCCAGTCACTGAGTTCCCCGCAGTCTGGCGCGTTCAGCAATTCCTTCAGGGTGTCCTTGGTTCTGGCCGGCGCGCAGCCCTCATGCAGCGCGATGAAGTGCAGGTCATGATTGCCCAGCACCATGTCCAGTGAGTCATCCATATCCATCAGGAAACGCAGGGTGTCGAGGGATTTCGGCCCGCGATTGATGACATCGCCGACGCTCCACAGTCTGTCGGTGGCGGGAGAGAAGCCGGCCTTCTTCAGGATTTTTTTCAGGGCCTTGTAACAACCCTGTATGTCGCCTATGGCGTAGGTACTCATGGGAGCCTTTGCTGCGAAACTGTCAGTGCTGGTTAATCGAAACGCGAGTGGGACTGTACAAAAAGCCCGCAGTATAACACCCGCGACTCCATAAATCGGTTCGCGCGGTGTTCAGAGTAACTGGGTTTGCTTGCGGGCGGGCAGCCCCCTAGTGCACCAGGCGTGGAGGCGCCAGCAGGAAGGGGGGAATAGGTGTCTTGAACTTGCTGCCATTGGCGGCCAGCATTTCGTAGCTGCCCTGCATGGTGCCGGTCTCGGTGCCGATCACCGCGCCGCTGGTGTAGCGGAAGGATTGTCCGGGAAGGATCTCTGGCTGTTGACCGATGACACCCTCGCCCATGACTTCCTCCACCCGGTTATTGTCATCGGTGATCCGCCAGTGCCGATTCAACAGCTTCACGGCCTCGTCGCCGCGATTGGTAATGCCTATGGTGTAGGCAAATGCATAACGTCCCCTCACTGGATCGGATTGCTGTTCCAGGTAATGGGTATGGACTTCGATCTGAATAGTGTCAGGAGTTGCTGTCATTGACTTGATCTGCCAGTTCATCGCTCAACGCATCGCTTATTACTACGTAATCTTCCAGGGAAAGGTTTTCCGGTCGCTGGCCCATTTCCAGGGGCAGGGACCTCAGCCTTTCTTCAGAGATGATGGCTTTGAGACTGTTTTTCAAGGTCTTGCGGCGCTGGTTGAATGCGGTGCGGATAACGAGCTGCAGGCAGCCCACATCGCGGGCGGCGACGGGAAACTGCTGGTGCGGTACCAGGCGCACGATGGCAGAGCTGACCTTCGGCTTCGGGGTGAAGGCGGCGCTGGGCACATTAAACAGGTGTTGGACATCGCAGTAGTACTGGGTCATCAGGCCCAGGCGGCCGTAGTTCTTGTCCCCGGGTTTCGCGGCGAGGCGCTGTACCACTTCCAGCTGCAACATGAAAACCATGTCGCGGATCAGGGGGTGGCGTTTCAGCAGGTGAAACATCACCGGCGTGGAAATATTGTAGGGCAGGTTGCCGATGACCCGTAGCTCACGTTTCTCGCCTTCGACCAGCGACGCCAGGTCGAATCTCAGGATGTCCTGCTGGATGATGGATACCCTGTCACGTCCCTTGAACTGCTTCTGCAGGAAGTCCGCCAGGTCGCGGTCCAGTTCTACACAGTCCAGGCGTGCGCCGGAATCTGCCAGCGGCCTGGTGAGTGCACCCTGGCCCGGGCCGATTTCCAGCAGGTGATCCTCACTCACCGGATGAATGGTGTCGATGATGCGCTGGATAACACCCTGGTCATGGAGGAAGTTCTGGCCGAAGCGCTTGCGCGCCTGGTGCGGCCGACCATTGGTCATGGGGACAGCCTGTTTCATGATTTGTCTGCCACCTTGAAATGTGTGCTCATCAGGACCGCGGTATCGATGGCATTGTAGAGGCTGCCCGTATCGGCCTTGCCGCTACCCGCCAGATCCAGCGCGGTGCCGTGATCCACCGAGGTACGAATGATCGGCAGGCCCAGGGTGATGTTGCTGGCCTTGCCGAAACCCTTGAATTTCAGCACCGGTAATCCCTGGTCATGGTACATGGAGAGCACGGCGTCACAGTTATCCAGATATTTGGCGGTGAACAGGGTGTCGGCAGGCAACGGTCCTTGCAGGTTCATGCCCTCGCTGCGTAGCAGCGCCAGCACCGGTTCGATCACCTCGATCTCCTCCCGGCCCAGATGGCCACCCTCACCGGCATGGGGGTTGAGGCCACATACCAGGATGCGTGGTGCGGAGATGCCGAATTTGGTCTTCAGATCCTCATTGAGGATGCGCAGGATATGTTCCAGCAGCTCCCTGGTAATGACACCTGGCACCTCTGCCAGGGGCAGGTGAGTCGTGGTGAGAGCTACCCGCAGTCCCTCGGTGGCGAGCATCATGACGGTCAGGTCCGACTCGCAATAGTCGGCCAGGAATTCGGTGTGGCCTGAGAAACTGAAGCCGCCCTCATTGATTACTGCCTTGTGTACCGGTCCGGTCACCAGGGCATCGAGTGTGCCTGCCTTGACCAGGTCGGTGGCCTTGCGCAGGGTATCCAATACGTAACTGGCGTTGGCGGGGTTGAGCTGGCCAGTGACGACCGGCGCAGCGAGAGCCACATGCAGCACCGACAACTCACCCGGCTGTGAGGCCACTGCGTTGTCATCGAATTCCCTCAGGCGCAGGGGCAGGCCCAACTCGCCCGCACGTTGCCGCAGGAGCGACCGGTCGCAGACCACGACGAGTTGGGTGTTGGCGGGCGGATTCTGCGCCAGTTTGACGCAGAGATCGGGACCGATGCCGGCAGGCTCGCCGGGGGTGATGGCGATGCGATTGACCACGGCCGTTTTCCTGGGTTTGTCAGTCGATGAATTCGACGAAGGCTTCTTCCCGAATCTCGATTAACCAGTTCTGCAGTTCCAGGTCGAACTTGCGATTGCGCAGGGTGTTATAGGCCTGGCTACGGGTATATTGGAGGCTGAGGTCGGTTTGACGGCGCTCCAGAACCTCGGCGATATGCCAGCCGGACTGGGTGCGAAAGGGTTCACTGAGTTCACCGATCTCCAGCCGGTCGATGACGGCCTCCATCTCCACGGGCATGCCACCCTCGGAGACCCAATCCAGGTCACCTCCGGCGACGACTGAACCGGCATCATCGGAGTTCTGCCTGGCGATGGCTGCGAAATCCTCGCCGTCTTCCACGATGCGTCGACGGAATTCATGGATGAGCTCTTCGGTTTGCTGCTCGTCCCGGATCTCATTGGGGGTCAGCAGGATGTGCCGCACATTGGTCTGGTTTACCAGCTGTTCGTCGCCACCACGCTTATCGCGCAGTTGAATGATGTGGTAGCCGTTGCCGGCCTCGATGGGTCCGGCGACCTCCTTGATCGCGAGTGGCTCAACCGCGCTGGCGAACAGTGAGGGCAGTTGATCCAGCTTGCGCCAGGCAAAGTTGGTGCCATCGATTGCGAAGGTACCGGCACGCAGCGCCTCGGTTCGGGTTTCGGCAACGCTTACGCCTTCTTCCAGTTTTGCCACCATGTCCGAGGCGAAAGCCAGCTTGGCGGCCTTGATGTCCTGGGTATCGGTGACGTCTACCGGCACCAGTATGTGGTCGATGAGGTAGTCCGGGGAGATGATGGCCTGGCCCATCTCGGAGTTAAGGAAGTTGTCGATTTCCTGCTCGGTGATGTGGATTCGGGAGTTCACTGCGCCGCGCTGTAACTCCTGCATGGTGAGCTGCTTGCGCACCTGCTCCCGGGTGCGCAGGTAAACGCCCTGGGACTCCAGGGCTGCCACGTATTCCTGGAACTGCATGCCGCTATCGGCGGCCATGCTGGTGAGCACGCGGTTAATGGTGTCGTCATCGAAGCGGATGCTGTTGCGTTCGGCAAACTGCAGCTGGATATTCTCGATGATCAGGGATTCCAGGATGTCCTCCCGCAGCTGGTTCTCGGGAGGCAGGGGTCGACCCTCCCGGGCTGCGGTGGCGCGGATTTCATTGAGCCGATCCAGTAATTCACTCTGCAGGACCACGTCGCTGTCGACGATGGCGATAACCTTGTCCAGCAGGATGCGCTGTTGGGCGAATAGTGGCTGCACGAGCAGCAGGGCGGTCAGCAGTGCTGCCAGGCCCTGCCCGATAATTTTGCGGGTGTTCATCATGAGAGTCATGTTGTGCTTGTCAGGTGTCATAGTCACAGGAATGGCGGATTTTAACTGTTTATTGGGCCTGAGTGCAGGCCCCCGGCTGTCCAGATAATATTTGGGCGCGCTGGAAAGAGCCAACTGCGGGATCAGGGGTTCTCAGTGTCGCGGAAGCCCCAGATGCCGTCCTGTAGCAGGTTGCTGAGACCGCCGCCGGTCAGGTTACCCAGGCCGTTGAGGGTAATCTGCAGGAACACGCCGCGATTGGGTTCGATATTGGGGACAAAGGCCTCGTTCTCGTCCACCCACTCACGACCGATGACCCGGATCGTGGCGCAGCAATTACTCCATTCGACACCGGCAAAACTCTCCAGGTTCCGTGAATTGCTGTGATCGTAGTTCCAGCGTCCCAACAGCTTCCAGTTGCTGGTGATGGGCCAGATGCCGGAGACGTCGGTCTGCTTGATGCGGGGATCGATACCCGCTGGCAGCACAAAGAACGGGGAATTGAACAGGCTGCGGTAGCGATAGGCGATGTTGAAAAGGTGATTGCTGTCCCTTTGATAGCGGAGTTGGAAGCTGCCCTCGCTGATCTCCTCGCTTTCCTGATTCCACTGTACATCGCTGTTGAGTTGCCAGTTGCTGCCCAGGCTCAGGGCAAGCTCAGCGGCCAGTGCCGATTGCTCATCCAGCGGTGAATAGCGTGGCATCCAGTTATGTAGCGGGTTGCTCAGGCTCACCCGGCGGTCTTCGAAGTAGTGGATCTGGCCCAGACTGACCCGACCTCGCTCCCTGCCGCTGTCATCGAGGAAGCGGCTGGTGAGGGCGAAGGTCACCTGGTCGGCATCGGTGATGCGGTCGCCGCCGGAGAAACGGTCCTCCCGGAACAACTGGTTGAAGCTGAAATTCAATTCGGAGGTGTCGAACAGCGGAATATCGCTCTGGTCGACATAGTCACTGAACAAATAGAACAGTCTTGGCTCCAGGGTTGTGGTTCCGTTGCGATTATTGCGCTCAAATACCAGGCCGCTGTCGAGGCTGTAGACGGCTGCACCAAAGTCGGGATCTGCCAGGGTATTGAGGGCCTGGTTCTCCAGGCTATAGCTGGTCTGCTTGTAGCTGGCGTTGGCGCGCAGGAAATATCCCGGAGCCTCCAGTGACCAGCCGAGACCCGGTTCCAGGTTGATGCGCTCGCCGGTCACCAGTGCGCCATTCTCAATCTGTGTGGCGCTCAGGAAGTTCTCGTCGAGGCTGCGGTCAAAAGAAGAGATCTGGCCCCTTAGTGCGACACGAAAGCCACCGGGGAGACTGGAATCAGTCTCGAAGTTAAGCTGGGGAAGACGATCGTATGGGGTGTAGATGTTCGAGACGGCGAGAAAGGGATCGATCACCTGGATGCGCTGCACGTTGAGGTCAGCCCGCAGGAACCTGGAATTGAAGTTGAGTCGACCCTGACGATTCAGGTGGGTGCGACTGGTTACATTCAGTCCGCTGCCGCCGAAATCGTAGAAATAGTCCTCATCACTCACCGCGTTGTAATCCACGAAGGTCGACCAGTTCCGACCCAGGGCTCCGAAATGTTCGAAGCCGAGGAACCAGCGGTCTTCCGTGGGCGGGGATTCTGCGCCGACGATGTCCCTGGTTGCCGGATCGAACAGCTTGTCGCCGGACAGGAACGAGGTATTGAGGGTGTTCATGGACCAACTGGCCAGGTAGCGCAGTTCGGTGCCCAGCATCACGCCGCGATCCGACAGCAGGCGCGGTGCGATGGTGGCATCGTAATGGGGTGCCAGATTGAAGTAATAGGGTAGCTCAAAGTCGAAGCCACCGGTGCGGGTCGAGCCGGCACTGGGTGGCAGGAAACCCGAAACCCGGGCATCCCCCAGCGGGAACGGCAGGGTAAAGGGATAATAGAAGATGGGCACGTTGCCGAGCCGGATGCTCGCCTTACGGGCATAGCCGCGATTGTTCTCCTGGTCCAGCAGGATGCTCTCAGCGCTCAGGGTCCAGGTTTCGTTGCCGGGTTCGCAGCGGCTGAACATGCCGTTCTCGATGCTCACCATGCCGGTGTCGCTACTGTAGACGACGCTGCTGGCATCACCGTGGGCGCCGTAGTCATGGATCACGTACTGTGCCGATTCGATGCGGCTGCTATTGGATTCGGAATCGATGAAGGCGGAATTGCCCAGGATCAGCAGTGAAGGCTCGCGGAACACGATATTACCTTCCATCAACACCGTATTCTCGCTGCGGTTGATATCGGTGGTCTGGTCATTCTCAATGGTACGCGCGCCTTGCTGCACCACCACATTGCCATCGATGTAGAGCAGGTTCCGGGAAATCTGGTTAAATCCGGCATCGGTCTGCAACAGGGTCTCCACCTCGTCTGGCCTGACCGTGCTGATCGGCAGGCCAGCCAGGGGATCGATGAATGCGCCGCAGCAATTCTCCTCCAGGCTGGCGCGTTGTTCGGCGGTCATGGCTTCCCTCGGCATCCAGTCGAGCGGGTAGCGGGACACGGGTGCCGAAATCGTTACCGGTTCCCGGGCTGCAGAAGCGGTCAATCCACTATCCTCACCAGCCGCGTCTTCATCTACTGGCGTTTCCTCTACGTTCTCAAGTTGCGGTGTCGGCTGGGGTGTGACTGGAACAGGAGCGGCTGGCACGGAGCCGGGAAGCAGTACCGCATTGGGGCTGTTGTACTGGTTGACACCGGAGGCCGTGTTGGGCGCGGTGGGATTGGTGGATTCGCAGATCCAGCCATCACCGGCATCGTTGGGGCGGCAGGTGTATTGCGTCAGTTGAGCGAATCCGGGGTCGGCCGCCAGGCTCACGACTACCAGGGCCAGTGCTGGTAAATAGAATCGGGTGATTCGCGCAGCGAGCAGGGGTGAGATTTTCAGCCTGAACCACATCAGATTACAGGCCTGGGGTTTTAACACTGGCGAGGACTGAATGTATAAACAATTTGCTAGAGAAACCGACTAAAAGGGACTGGGTGTGCAGAATCTCAGGCCTGCTACACTCTGCACAGGATAATAATTGATTGCCCGTTGATTGGAAAGCGAGCACATGTCGCAACAGCCCACAACACCTGCCTCCGAGCAATTTGCGCTCAGGGAGGCCCAGCTTCAGCAATGGGCGGAACAGGCCCTGCATGAAGGCAATTTTATCGGTGGTGCTGACCGGGGAGTCGATTTCTCAATCGTCAGCGGCGATGCCAGCTTCCGACGCTATTTTCGCCTTGCCATAGGCGGGCAGACTTTTATCGCCGTCGATGCGCCACCGGAACATGAAGACAGTGCCAGCTTTATTCATGTCGATGACCTGTTTCTCGGGGCCGGCGTGCGGGTGCCAGGAGTCTATGCCAGTGATCTCAACCAGGGCTTCATGCTACTGGAAGACTTCGGTGACGAGACTTACTTGCCCACCTTGTTGAAAGCCCGGTCGTCTGAAGACAGCGCAAGCTACGACAGGCTCTACAAGGAAGCCATCGATGCACTGGTGCTGCTGCAGAAGGGTGCGGATAAAGAGAGACTTGACCCGTATAGTCAGGCAGAGCTGCGCCGGGAGATGAACCTGTTCCCGGAATGGATGTGTGAAAAATTCCTGGGCATGACCCTGGATCCGAGCGCCAGGGCACTCATAAGCAGCAGCTTCGAATTTCTGGAAGAAGCCGCACTCGCGCAGCCCACGGTGGCGGTACACCGGGACTATCACAGCCGTAATCTCCTGGTGCTCGATTCGGGTGGCGGTCCCGGCGTGATCGATTTTCAGGACGCGGTGAATGGCCCCTATACCTATGACCTGGTCTCTCTGTTACGCGACTGTTATATCGCCTGGCCTCAGTCCCGGATCGATGAGTGGGCGGCGTATTATCTGACACAAGCCCTGGATGCCGGGATCGTTTCCGGCACAACGCCGGCCCAATTTGCCCGGGACTTCGATCTCATGGGTCTGCAGCGCCATTTCAAGGTGCTGGGCATTTTCTGCCGTCTCTATCTCAGGGATAATAAACCCGCCTATCTGGCCGATATCCCCTTGGTTATCCAGTACTTTCTGGATGTTAGCCAAAGTTACCCGGAAATGGGTGCCTTCCTGACCTGGTTTCGTGCTGAAGTGCTACCCAGGGCCCGGGAAAAACTCACACTCGACTTATGATGAAGCTATGCGCGCCATGATTCTGGCGGCGGGGCTGGGTAAGCGCATGCAGCCCCTCACCGCCAATCTCCCCAAACCCCTGCTGAAAGTGGGGGACAAGACCCTGATCGAGCACCAGATTGAGCGGCTGGTAGCCGGTGGTGTCACCGGGGCGGTCATCAACCATTTCTACCTCGGCGCCATGATCGAGGAGAAGCTGAGAGACGGCAAGGCCTATGGGCTGCAGCTGAGCTACTCCCGTGAGCCAATTCGCCTGGAAACAGCCGGTGGCATTATCAAATCTTTGCCTAAACTTAAGGATGACAGTTTTATCGTGGTGAATGCCGATGTCTGGACAGACTTCGACTTCTCCCGGCTGGAGCCCGTGGACGGCAAGGACCGGCTGGCACACCTGATCCTGGTGGAGAACGCCGAGCACAATCCCCAGGGCGACTTCTTCATCGACGACAAGGGTCGGGTACACGAGGACCCGGACGAGCAGGGCCAGCGCCTGACCTTCGCCGGTATCAGCGTGATGCACAAGAACCTGTTTGCGGGTCTTCCCATCCAGCCTCGCTCATTCGTGCCCCTCCTGCGAGAGGCCATGAAGGCCGATAAAGTAACCGGGGAGGTCTATCGCGGCGTCTGGGTCGATGTGGGCACTCCGGAAAGGCTGGAAGAGGTGAACCGGCTTGTGGCCGGGGAGCAGGTCGACCCCGAGACCGACGGCTAGGCTGTTCCAGCAAGGCGAATCAAGAGAACGGGTACATCAAGGACTGGAAAGACGTGTTAGGTCTCCTGCAGAACCGCGCCTACAAACGAGCGATCACCGGGCGCCTCAATGGCACTGCCCCGGGTGTCGTTGTGCCTGTTGGCGGCAAGACCGAACGTATTTTCAATCGCGCCATGTTCGCGGCCATGGGTAAACTCGCCAAACTGGATGGCCGTGTGACCACCGGCGAAGTCAAGTACGCCTCCACCATCATGCAACTACTGGGGCTCGATCCCTTGCAGCGCCAGGAGGCCATCGATTACTTCGACCTTGGCAAACAGAGCGAGACCGACATCAGTTTCTTCGTGCGCGACCTGGTTTCCTGCATCGGCCGCCGCAGCGCGCTCGCCTACCTCTACCTGAAGATCCAGATTCGCCTGGCCTATGTGAAGGGCGATATCCGTCTCAAGGAAAAGTTACTGCTCCGCGACATCGGCGAGCAACTCGGTTTCAACAAGGCCGAATTCCTGGAGATCTGTTCCGAGATGCAATGCCATGCAGACCGCAAACAGATGCGCGCCCGCAGCTTTCTGGAGAATGCCTACCAGATTCTGCAACTGGAACCCGATGTGGAGGATGGCGAGATTCGTCGGGCCTATCTTCGCCTCATGTCCCGCTACCATCCTGACAAGCTTGTGCGCGAGAACCTGTCTGAAGAATCCTTGAAATTGGCGCAGGAGAAATCTACAGCTATTCGTACTGCTTATGAGACTGTGTGTGGTTTTCGTAAGATTCGCGCGTGATTTTTTGTTTGGTGTCTTTTTAGAGTCCAGCCGCCCTGGCGTGGCCTTGCGCTTTCGCCGGAGCGCTGATTGTCATTGGCTGCAGGGCGCTGCGGAACTCGACCTCCGCGCTGAGCGCTCCGGAACTCAGACAGTCCTCGCGCTTTTTCCTGCAGCCAATGACAATCAAAACGCGCTCTGACTCGTCGAAAGCGCAAGGCCACGCCAGGGCGGCTTCCTTGCTATCCGATAGACTTTGTTTTCAATATCTCAAATAGCTGTTAGGCCTGAATTAGAAGTTTTCCAATTTCACTTCGGTGAGAAATTGATGTCGCCACTGGATCTGAAAAGTACTCGGTCGCTCTGCTGGGATTCTTCGAAATCGGTGAGTCAGATCGCGTTTAGCTTGTTCTGTGTGGCAGGAAACAGCGCGAGCATTGTCCGAATCCCGGAGCGCGCAGCGCGGAGGTTGAGTTGCGCAGCGCCCTGCCACACAGAACAAGCTGCGATCCACCGATTTCGAAGAATCCCAGCAGAGCGACTCCCCCCGCTATATTGGTAGCCTATTAAGAGCCTACTTCGCGACACACAGCCCCATAACCGGTAGAATAGCGCCCCAGATTCACACGGGGTTACACATGAAAGACTATCTGATTGCACCATCCATTCTCTCGGCCGATTTCGCGCGCCTGGGAGAAGAAGTAAACGCGGTACTGGACGCGGGTGCCGATGTGATCCACTTCGACGTGATGGATAATCATTATGTCCCGAATCTCACCATCGGCCCCATGGTGTGCCAGGCCCTGCGTAATCACAAGATTACGGCGCCGATCGATGTGCATCTCATGGTCACGCCGGTGGATCAGTTGATCCTGGATTTCGCCAAGGCAGGGGCAAGCTACATCAGCTTCCACCCTGAGGCCACTCAGCATATCGATCGTTCCCTGCAATTGGTCAGGGATCAGGGATGCAAGTCGGGGCTGGTTTTTAATCCGGGCACGCCGCTGCATTGCCTGGAGTACCTGATGGACAAGGTGGATGTGATTCTGCTGATGTCCGTGAATCCCGGCTTCGGTGGGCAGAAATTTATTCCCTCTACCCTGAAGAAATTGGCGCAGGTGCGAAAGCTCATCGACAACAGCGGCCACCGCATCCGCCTGGAAGTGGACGGCGGTGTGGGTGTGAACAACATCCGGGAAATTGCGGATGCCGGGGCCGATATGTTCGTGGCCGGCTCTGCCATCTTCAATAGCGATGACTATGCCAAGACAATCGCCGCCATGCGTGAAGCCCTCGGGCAGCCCGCGAAAGAAAAGCACTGATCCAGGTACCGGATTGACGCCTCGCTCATGACTCCCGAACAGTTCAAGCAACTCGCCGATTCCGGCTACAACCGCATCCCGGTGATTCGGGAAGTGCTGGCCGATACGGAAACGCCGCTCAGTACCTATCTCAAACTGGGCAAGGGCAAGCACAGCTACTTCTTCGAATCCGTGCAGGGTGGTGAGAAGTGGGGGCGTTATTCCATTATTGGATTGCCCTGCAAGACCGTGATCCGCGCGGTCGGCAACAAGGTACTGGTAGAGCAGGATGGCGAGGTGGTGGAGGAGCTGGAGACGGCAGATCCGTTCCAGTTCGTGAATGATTTCAAGGCGCGCCACAAGGTGGCGCCGTTGCCAGCGGGTCAGCGATTCGCCGGAGGCCTGGTGGGTTACTTCGCCTATGACACCGTGCGCTATGTGGAGACCAGCATCGGTGAGGCGAAGGGCAGCGATGTTATACAGACGCCCGACATCCTGTTGATGGTGTCGGAAGAGGTGATTGTCTTCGACAACCTTCGAGGAACGATCTCCCTCGTGATTAATGTGGACCCCGCTGTCGAAAATGCCCTGGCCAATGCTCACAGACGGCTTGATGAACTCACTGCAAGGCTGAATGAGCCGGTGCAGATCCCGGCGCATGGCGAGGCCAGCAAGGTGACTCCCGACGACTTCCGTCTCCACTTCGGCCAGGAAGATTTCCAGAAGGCGGTTGAGCGTATCAAGGAATATATCGTCGCCGGTGACGTGATGCAGGTCGTGTTGGCGCAGCGCATGTCGGTGGATTTCGATGGGGATCCGATCCAGGTCTATCGCGCGCTGCGATACCTGAATCCGTCTCCCTACATGGTGTTCTTCGACATGGGCGACCACCACGTGGTGAGTGCGTCACCGGAGATTCTGGCACGGGTCGAGGGTGGCAGGATCACGGTGCGGCCACTGGCGGGTACCCGCAAGCGCGGTGCGACGGAGGCTGAGGACCAGGCGCTGGAAGAGGAGTTGTTGGCAGATGAGAAGGAGATTGCCGAGCACCTGATGCTCATCGATCTCAGCCGAAATGATTCCGGTCGGGTGTCCAGGATCGGCTCGGTGACCGTGCCCCGCAAGATGTTTGTGGAGCGTTACTCCCATGTGATGCATATCGCCTCCATCGTCGAGAGCGAGATGCGTGACGACAAGACGGCGCTGGATGTGCTCAAGTCTACCCTGCCGGTTGGCACCCTGAGTGGTGCCCCCAAGGTAAGGGCCATGGAGATCATCGATGAGCTGGAGCCGGAGAAACGCGGTATCTACGGGGGTGCAATGGGTTATCTGGCCTGGAACGACAACATGGATATGGCCATCGCCATCCGCACCGCGGTGATCAAGGATGGCAAACTCTATGTGCAGGCCGGCGCGGGGATCGTGGCTGATTCGCAGCCTGAGTCTGAGTGGGAAGAGACCCAGAACAAGGCCCGGGCTATCGTGCGAGCCGTGCAGTTGGCCAACGACTCGCTACACATCGACTGATTTTTTTCTGCCCGAAGACTCGCCTAATTTACTTCCTTCAGTGACTTGTAGGCATCCAGTGCCCGTTCCCGTGAGGCTTTCAGGTCCACGACAGGTTTCGGATAGTCCGTCCCCAGCCTGATGCCCGCGGCGGCCAATTCGGATTCCGGCGCCGCGTAGGGTTCATGGATGTACTTGTCCGGCAGGGCGGTCAACTCCGGTACATGACGGCGGATGTAGTCCTCCGCTTCAAACTTTTGCGATTGGGTAATTGGATTAAACACCCGGAAGTAGGGTGCCGCATCGGCACCGCAGCCTGCGACCCATTGCCAGCTGCAGGTGTTGTTCGGCAGGTCGGCATCCAGCAGGCAATCCCAGAACCAGCGCGCGCCGTGAATCCAGTGCTGCATGAGGTTCTTCACCAGGAAGGAGCCGACGACCATGCGCACCCGGTTGTGCATGTAGCCCGTCGTCCACAGTTCCCGCATGCCCGCATCAACCAGTGGATAACCGGTCATGCCGCGTTGCCATTTACACAGCAGCTCGGGCTCTTCGAGCCAGGGAAAGTCATTGAAACGCGGGTTCATGTTCTCTTCGGTGAGGGACGGGAAATGGTAGAGCAAGGAGTAGGAAAACTCGCGCCAGGCCAGCTCCCGCTGAAAATGCTCGGCCTGGGCTTCGCAACCATGGCTCTGGCCGGCGGCTTCTGCCAGTTGCCAGACCCGGTGGGGCGCTATCTCGCCGAAGTGCAGGTGGGGCGAGATCCGGGAGACATTTTCCAGGGCTGGATAGTCCCGGCCCTTGCGGTAGTTGCTGATGCCCTGCTCGATAAATTTCTCGATCTTTTCCCAGGCACCCTGTTCGCCGGGGATAAACACTTCTTCGAAGCCTTCATACCAATTGATATCGGGCATGAGCTGCAGCCTGTCGATGTCGGTGTCGCCCTGAGCGGCTTCGGCAATGCGAAGTGCTGGCGCCTCCCCCAGTATGCTCTGTAGTTCCACGCCCTTCGCCACCGCGTTTTTGTAGAAGGGGGTGAAAACCTTGTAGGGTTCGCCGTCGCCCTTCAGGCGGGTCCAGGGTTCCCAGAGCAGGGAGCCGTTGTGGCTGTGTACCTGTTTGCCGTCCTCTTCCAGCAGCTTCTTTAACTTGCTGTCGCGCTGTATGCGCCACGGCTCATAGCAGCGGTTCCAGTGGACCACCTCAATGCCATGGGTATTCATTAGCGCCGGAATGATCTCCAGGGGGTCGCCTGCCAGCACGGCGAGCCTATTTTCCAGTTGCTCGTTCAGGCGGGTCAGGGAATGGTGCAGCCACCAGCGGCTGGCGGCACCCATGGCCCAGTCGCCGGCATTGCTGTCATCCAGAATATAGACCGGAAGAATATTGCCCTCCCGGGCCGCTGCCTGCAGGGCGGGGTTATCCTGAAGACGCAGGTCCTGTCGAAACCAGAGCAGGCTGCTGGGGCTGGTCATGTTGTGGTCACTTCCTTGTGTTTCTCGGTTGTTGGCATGCGCAGGACTACGTTGTCAGGGGCTAAAAAGATCATTTCCCGGCCCCGGAGCCGTACAGACAGGGGCAGGCGAGACTGCTAGAATTGGCGGCTTTTCGGCACCTGGAACCGGCCATGCTGTTAATGATCGACAACTACGACTCCTTCACCTACAACGTGGTGCAATACCTCGGTGAACTGGGTGCGGATGTGCAAGTGTATCGGAACGATGCGATCAGCGTGCAGGAGATTGAAGACCTGAACCCCAGTCATCTGGTTCTGTCTCCGGGGCCCTGTACGCCCAACGAGGCGGGTATCTCCCTGCAGGTGGTGGAGCATTTCTCGGGCAAAATTCCCCTGTTGGGCATCTGTCTAGGGCACCAGAGCATCGGCCAGGCCTTCGGCGGCAGGATTGTACGTGCGGGCAAGGTGATGCACGGCAAACTGTCCACTATCCAGCACAAGGGAGTGGGCGTGTTCCGCAACATCGAAGGACCATTCACCGCTACCCGTTACCACTCGCTGGTGATTGAGAAGGAGTCCCTGCCGGATTGCCTGGAAATCACCGCGTGGACAGAGACCGAGAGTGGTGAGATGGAAGAGATCATGGGTGTCCGCCATCGGGAACTGGCCGTTGAGGGAGTGCAGTTTCATCCCGAGTCCATTCTCAGCGAGCAGGGTCACCGCCTGCTGATCAATTTTCTGGAGCAGAACGCCTGAGCCGATGCTCGGGCACCTCAACCACTACCTAGGAGCATTGCTGTGGATATCGTGAGCGCAATCAAGCGGGTTACCAGCAGACAGGACCTGGACAGCGACGAGATGATCGCGGTGATGCGCAGCATCATGACCGGCGAGACCACCGACGCCCAGAATGCAGCCTTCCTCGTTGGTCTGCAGATGAAAGGCGTCAAGACACCCGAATTGCTGGGTGGCGCTACCGTCATGCGGGAGTTGGCAACAGCGGTGACAGTTTCTCCTTCGCCACACCTGGTGGACACCTGTGGTACGGGAGGCAGTGGCTCCAACAAATTCAATGTCTCCACAGCCTCTGCCATCGTGGCTGCTGCAGCGGGGGCAAAAGTTGCCAAGCACGGTAATCGCGGTGCCACCAGCAAGAGCGGCAGCGCCGACGTGCTGGAGGCAGCGGGTGTGAACCTGGGGTTGAGCGCGGAGCAGGTCGGCCAGACGATCGATAAGGTCGGTGTTGGCTTTATGTTCGCACCGGCCCACCACAGTGCCATGAAGCATGTGATCGCTGCGCGCAAGGAAATCGGTGTGCGTACGGTATTTAACCTGCTCGGCCCACTGACCAATCCCGCTGGTGCGCCTAACCAGGTCATGGGCGTGTTCGATGCGGCCTGGATACCGGTCATCCTCGAGGTATTGAAGTCGCTCGGCAGCAAGCATGTGCTGGTGGTCGCCGCGGAAGATGGGCTGGATGAGATCAGCATCGCCGCCCCAACTACAGTCGGTGAGCTGAAGGACGGCGTGATCACCCAATACAGCGTGAACCCACAAGGGCTGGGTGTGCCTCAGCATGCTGATTTCAGCAGCCTGCAGATCGATTCCGCGGATGCCAGCCTGGGTTTGCTGAAACAGGCCCTGGCGGGAGAGCACGAGGCGGCCATGGATATCGTTGCCCTCAATGCCGGCGCGGCCATCTATGTCGCCGGGCTGGCGGCTACTCTCGGGGATGGAGTGACGCAGGCGCAGGGCATCCTCAAGGAAGGCAAGGCCCTGGCCAAGCTGGACGAACTGGTCCAGTACACGTCCCAATTTGGAAACTGATCCATGGCAGCTTCCATACTCGATGAAATTGTTGCCCACAAGGCCACCGAAGTCGCTGCGGCGAAGTCCGTACACTCCCTGGCCGATGTGGAGGCAATGTTGCCTGCCGCCGATCCGGTGCGGGGCTTCGTCGATGCGCTGAAAGGGCGCATTCTCCAACGACAGCCCGCCGTGATCGCCGAGATCAAGAAGGCTTCACCATCCAAGGGTTTAATCAGGGAAGACTTCGATCCGGCTACCCATGCCGCGGACTATGCGGCACACGGTGCCACCTGTCTTTCTATTTTGACAGATGTGAAATATTTTCAGGGCGCGAATGAGTTCCTGCAGCAGGGTCGTGCGGCCTGTAATCTGCCGGTCATTCGCAAGGATTTCATGATCGATCCTTACCAGATAGCCGAATCACGTGTGCTGGGCGCCGATTGCATCCTGTTAATTGTTGCAGCCTTGCAACATTCGCAATTAAAAGAACTTGCGGCTTATGCGAAAGAGATATCAATCGATATACTGGTTGAAGTTCATAACCGTGACGAACTGGAACTGGCTCTGGAGTTGGACACAGAACTCATCGGCGTGAATAACAGGAACCTGCACAGCTTTGAAACCAGTCTGGACACAAGCCTGGAACTGGCGAAGCTTGCACCTGCAGGCAGGCTGATTATTACCGAGAGCGGCATCCACACCACGGAAGATGTTAAGTTGATGATGGACAACAACATATTTGGTTTCCTGGTGGGCGAATCCTTCATGCGAGCACCACGACCCGGAGCCATGCTTGAGGAATTGTTTGCCGGCCATGGTTGAAGCAAAAGACTCCACGGAAGAATTGAAACCCCCTCCCTCAAGGAAAGGTCTGGCGCGACTGCTTGCCGCCGCGGGCTATTCGGTCGCGGGTATTCGTGCCGCATTCAAGAGCGAAGAAGCCGTGCGCATGGAAATTGCGGCTTTTATCGTGCTGGCGCCACTGGGCCTGTGGTTGGGTAATGGCGCGGTAGAGAAGGTGGTACTGGTGAGCTGCCTGGTGTTCGTGATCGTGGTGGAGCTTCTCAATACCGTTATCGAGAAGGTGGTCGACCGGGTGGGCAAGGACTACCACGAGCTGTCGCGCGTGGCCAAAGACATTGGGTCCACCGCCGTGTCTATCTCGCTCGGACTGGTGGTATTCACCTGGGCAATGCTTTTGGTGCTTTACTGAAATAACGCTGCGGCTGCCCCAGAGCACGCCTCACTTAGATGTTCTTATTTAAATTTTCAGGTTGAAATCAGGATATGTTTATCGGGTTCCGAAGACTACGATCGTCTTCCCTGATACCGAGATCAGTTCCTGCTCTTCCAGGGTCTTCAATACCCTGCCCGCCATTTCCCGTGAACAGTTCACGATACGACCGATCTCCTGGCGTGTGATCTTGATCTGCATGCCATCAGGGTGAGTCATGGCATCGGGTTGCTTGCTGAGGTCGATGAGGGTGCGGGCAATACGACCGGTCACATCATAGAAGGCAAGGTCGCCCACCTTGCGCGTTGTATTGCGCAGGCGACTGGCCATCTGTTGGCCGATGATGAATACGATCTCGGGATGAGAGCGGATATAGGTATTGAAGTTGGTGTAGCTGATCTCTGCGATCTCGCAGGCAGTGCGCGCACGACACCAGGCGCTGCGTTCTTCCGATTGCTCGAACAGTCCCATCTCGCCGAAGAAGTCGCCTGAGTTCAGGTAGGCTATAACTACTTCCTTGCCATCATCGTCTTCCAGGATGACTGACACAGATCCTTTTATTATGTAGTACAGCGTATCGCACTGATCACCTTCATAGATGATAGTGGCGCGGTTCGGATAGCGTTTTCTATGGCAGTGCGATAGAAAATTATCCAGATCTTCGATGTGTGGCGTGATTGCCATGAGCGCCATGGGTGTAGCTCCTTCAGTCCATTAGTGAAATGTATATCACATTTTTGGGTGGATTGTGAGATGCCTGTCACACTTAAATCCCTGGACAGCCAGTGGTTCTCGGGATGTAGCGGCCAGTTCAAGGTTCGTTGTGGAATTTTGCGAGACGCGCTTAGGCACTAGTCAGGAACGTTTTTGTGTTCATCTGTGGGTGCGGGCGTGCCAGGCAGCCGCGGTCATAGCCACTGATCTACATCCAGAGATACAGCGACATCGCCGTACCCAGGCACACCACACAATTATCCAGCCCTGGAAATCTGCGAATTACTCGCTCCAATCTATCAAGTGAACCATGTTGAGCGAGTGGAATTGTGCTAATTTAGCCCACCCGCGAGCCCTTCGACACTGATACGTGAATTACTGTGCAGGAGATCGAAGTGCTGGCAGAAGTAAATTCAATTGAATCAGCTGGCATTAGAGGACGATTTGGCGCTATGAAAGGAAGAATCAAGTGGGTAGAGAATGTCATGTTTGTTGCGGAGTCCGGCACGGGCCACGGCATCGTGCTGGATGGCGCGCCAGAGAGTGGTGGCAAGAATCTGGGCATGCGCCCGATGGAACTGGTGGCGCTGGGTGTCGGTAGCTGCTCCTCTTACGATGTGGTCACCATCCTGCAGAAGGCGCGTCAGGAAGTCACCAGCTGCGAGGCCGAGATAGATGCGACCCGTGTGGATGGAACCCCGGCGGTATTCGAGTCTATTCACCTGCATTTCAAGGTCGCGGGCAAGGACCTGAGTGAGAAGCAGGTTGAGCGGGCTATCGAACTGTCGGCTGAGAAGTATTGCTCGGCGTCTATCATGCTGAAGAATGCCGGGGTGAAGATCACCCACGACTACGAGATTATTGCAGACTGATGCTGCCTGGCGAATCGCGGCGGTCAATTAGGGGTGATCCTTAACAATGGTAACCAGCTACGAGCCTTTCGCCGAAGACTACATCAGTTGCCGCAGCGCTATTGGCACGGCCCAGGTTGAAGCCTGGGCGGTCAGGCTGGAACCCGGCAGTGCCATACTCGATCTTGGCTGTGGTCCGGGAAAGCCCCTGGCTTCCGCGCTCGCGGCGCAGGGGCATCGGCTCTTTGGGGTGGATGTGGCGCCGACCTTTCTCGACCTGTATAAGGCCACTATTCCGGGCAGTCAGATCGAATGCAGTTCAATTCTGGACGCGCGATTATTCGAGAGAAAATTTGATGCCGTGCTGGCCTGGGGTTTGCTATTCCTTATGTCGGAGTCAGAACAGCTAAACTGTGTCCCTCGTATTGCAGGCGCAACGCGTACAGGTGGACGCTTCCTGTTCACCTCTCCATCACAGCTTTGCCAGTGGCAGGATCTCACCAGCGGCGATACTTCATACTCCCTCGGTGCCGAGCGATATCGGGCGTTGTTGCACGAGCATGGATTCGAGGTGGAGGCGGAATACCGCGATGAGGGTGGGAACTACTACTACGACTCGATCAAGCGTTTATAAAAGACGCTGACTTGCTCAGATGTGGTAGGTGGTCTTCTTCATGACCTGGGACATGCTGGCCATGGCCTGCCTGAACGGTGCAGGCAAGTCGGCACCCCCGGCTGCCTTCGCGGTTTCCCCGTGTTGTCGTTCGTCGACAATCATCTGTGCCAGCACGGCCTTACTCTTCTCGTCCTGCTCGGGAAGGCCCGTCATATGCTGTTCCAGATGATCACACACCTGTCGCTCGGTCTCGGCGACGAAACCCAGGCTCCACTTGTCACCGGCCAGGCCGGCCAGGGCGCCCATGCCGAATGACAGGCCATACCACAGGGGATTCAGGATGCTCGGGCGGCTGCCCAACTCGTCGAGGCGCTGCTCGCACCAGGCCAGGTGGTCTACCTCTTCGGCGGCGGCGTGTTCCATGGCGTCCCGTACTTCATCGAGCCTGGCGGTACTCGCCTGTCCGGCATAGAGCGCCTGGGCGCAGACTTCGCCCGTGTGGTTAATACGCATCAGGCCGGCCGCATGGCGCTTCTCCTGGGTGCTCATTTCCTGCTCGTCCACATCGCGCGCCGGGGTTTCCCGGTCGGCGTGTGATGCGCCGGGCACACAGGTGCGCAGGGCCTGGTCGAATTGCAGCAGGCAGCGATCGATGACTGACAGGGGTGAGCGGCTCATTCAACTATTTTCCCGCGAGATGGCGCGATGGGCAATATCCTTGCGGTAATACATCTTGTCCCAGCTGATCTTGTTGACCAGATTATAGGCAGCAGACTGGGCCGCCGACACCGTATCGCCGAGCGCAGTCGCGCACAGCACCCGGCCGCCATTGCTAACCACATGGCCACCGACGATAGTGGTGCCAGCATGGAAAACCTTGCCTTCATCGGCGAGCACTGCCTCCAGGCCGGAGATGGGCAGACCCTTGTCATAGCTCTCCGGGTAGCCTCCTGCTGCCAGCACGACACCGACAGCAGGGCGTTCATCCCACTGCGCCGTTTTCGTGTCCAGTTTGCCCGCCACGGCGGCGAGGCATAGATCCGCGAGGTCTGAGCGCAGCCTCAACATGACCGGCTGGGCTTCAGGATCGCCAAACCGGCAATTAAATTCCACCACCGAGGGCTGGCCATCGGGAGAGATCATGAGTCCGGCGTAGAGAAACCCCGTATAGGGGTAGCCGTCGCTGGCCATGCCTGCCACGGTGGGCTCGATGACCTGGTCCATGATGCGCTGGTATACCTCGTCGGTGACGACAGGGGCAGGGGAATAGGCGCCCATGCCGCCCGTGTTGGGCCCGGTGTCGCCATCGTCCCTGGCCTTGTGGTCCTGGGATGTTGCCATGGGCAGGATATGCCTGCCGTCCACCATGGCGATGAAGCTGGCCTCCTCGCCGACGAGGAATTCCTCGATCACGACCCGGTGTCCGGCCTCGCCGAATTTGTTGCCGGAGAGCATGTCTTCCACGGCGGCGATGGCTTCCGCTTCGGTCTGGGCCACTATCACACCCTTGCCCGCCGCGAGGCCATCGGCCTTGATGACAATCGGAGCACCGTTTGCCTTGATGTAATCGATAGCGGTCGCGACATCGGTGAATACCTGGTAGGCGGCGGTAGGAATATTGTGCTTCTTCAGGAAGTCCTTGGTAAACGCCTTGGAGCCTTCCAGTTGTGCGGCACCTTTCGAGGGGCCGAAACAGGCAAGATTGCGTTCCCTGAAATAATCCACTACGCCATCCACAAGAGGCGCCTCAGGTCCCACAATAGTGAGTGCCACGGACTCCGCCAGGGCAAACTCAGCCAGTGCCGCAAACTCATCGACGCCGATGGTCACATTCTCCAGCTTCGGCTCCATCGCTGTGCCAGCATTGCCCGGCGCAACAAAGACCTTTTCCACTGAATCCGCCTGCGCACATCGCCAGGCCAAGGCATGCTCGCGCCCGCCGCTTCCAATTATCAGAACTTTCATTTGTCAGTCTCGTTCGAGTAGGGCGATCCTAGTGCCGGAAGTGCCTCACACCCGTAAATACCATTGCCATATTGGCTTCATCTGCCGCTGCGATGACCTCGTCATCCCGCATCGATCCACCAGGCTCTATCACTGCCGTGATTCCAGCCTCAGCCGCTGCATCGATCCCATCCCGGAATGGGAAGAACGCATCCGACGCCATTACCGAACCTGCAACTTGCAGATTCTCATCGGCCGCCTTGATGCCGGCGATCTTCGCACTGTAGACGCGGCTCATCTGCCCCGCGCCTATACCGATAGTCTGGTTGTCCTTGCAATAAACGATGGCGTTGGACTTCACGTACTGGCACACGTTCCAGGCAAACAGTAGGTCACGAATCTCGTCCTCCGTGGGCTGGCGCCTGGTCACAACCTTCAGATCGGCCGCGCTGATCTCGTGAATATCACGGTCCTGCACCAGCAGCCCGCCATTGACTCGCTTGTAATCCAGCGCAGCTTCTCGCTGCTCGGGCCACTGGCCACAGCTCAGCACACGCACATTTTTCTTCTCGGCGGTGATGGCCAACGCTTCCTGCGATACCGATGGGGCGATGATGACCTCGGAGAACTGCTTCTCCGTGATGGCTTTGGCGGTTTCCGCGTCCAGTTCCCGGTTGAAGGCGATGATGCCGCCAAAGGCCGAGGTGGGATCTGTCTGGAAGGCACGTTCATAGGCCTCGCGGATGCTTGCCGCGATTGCGACGCCGCAGGGGTTGGCGTGCTTCACGATGACACAGGCCGGTTCGCTGAAACATTTCACGCATTCCAGTGCCGCATCGGTGTCGGCGATGTTGTTGTAGGACAATTCCTTGCCCTGATGCTGTACTGCGGTGCTGATCGATGCTTCGGAGCAGTTTCTCTCAACATAGAAGGCTGCCTGCTGATGGGGATTCTCCCCGTAGCGCATATCCTGCTGCTTGATGAACTGGGTATTGAAGGTGCGGGAGAAGTCATCGACCTTGCCTTCTTCCTGGTCCAGTCTCGCGCCAAGGTAGTTGGCGATGGCGCCATCGTAGGCCGCCGTGTGCTCGTAGGTCTTCACGGCCAGATCGAATCGGGTAGCCTGGTCGAGGCTGCAGTCATTATTCTTGAGCTGCTCGACGATGCCGTCATAGTCAGCAGGATTGACCACCACGCCGACGAAACGATTGTTCTTGGCCGCCGCGCGCAACATGGTAGGTCCGCCGATGTCGATATTCTCGATGGCTGTGGGGAGGTCGCAATCGGGTCTGGCGACAGTGGCCTCGAAGGGGTAGAGGTTGACCACCACCAGGTCGATCGGTGGGATGCCGTGCTCTTCCATGACGGCCTGGTCGATGTCGCGACGGGCGAGGATGCCGCCATGCACCTTCGGATGCAGGGTCTTGACCCGACCATCCATCATCTCGGGAAAGCCGGTGTAATCGGAGATCTCTATGGCCGGGATGCCCTCATCCTTGAGCAGGCGATAGGTGCCGCCGGTGGAGAGTATCTCGATGTTCATTTCGTGGAGGGATTTAGCGAATGCAGCAATGCCGGTCTTGTCAGATACGCTGATCAGCGCCCGACTGACGGCTACAGAATTACCTGAGCTCATAAGTTCCTGCTGTGTGACTGGTTACAAGATGTGGCGGTTGGCGGGAACGTTCCTTACAACATGCCGTAGTTTTTCAATTTCGTGCGCAAGGTGCCGCGGTTAAGGCCCAGCATAATCGATGCCTTGCTCTGGTTGTTTCCGGTGTAGCGCATGACGGCTTCCAGCAGTGGCGCTTCCACTTCCGACATCACCATCTGATGCAAATCGGATACTGGTTCGTCTTCCAGATTTTGAAAAAAACGTCGTAGCGATTTCTCAACGGCACTACGCAGAGTGCTTTCCTGTTGTGGCAGTGTTTCCCGTTGTTCCATTAAGGAAAGACTGGAAAAGTTTGCGGCTTGGTCCAGCTTGTTCATGCGGCGATGGCTCCCTCACTTTGAGTACATAGATAATCAAAGTAGTGTCGTATTTGTTGTAATTGTCTCGTGCCAGATTCAATTGTGTTGAAGGTTGCCAGGAACTCACGCGCGCCTGGCAGATTTTTCACATAGCCCACTACGTGCTTTCGGGCATGCCACACACCTTTCAAATCACCGTCTACAGAATCTCTATAGAAGTGATGCAACTTTTCCAGATGTGATTGAATAACTTTGCTGCGCACAGCCAGGGAGGTTTCAGCTGATGCGTTACCTGTGGCCAGGTAGTGTTCGATTTCCCTGAATATCCAGGGACGACCCTGGGCGGCGCGACCGATCATCAGGCCATCGGCGCCAGTATGTGCCAGGACATGGGCGGCCTTGAGTGGGGAATCGATGTCGCCGTTGGCGATTACCGGTATACCTACACTCTGCTTGATGCTGGCGATGGTGTCGTATTCCGCCTCACCCTTGAAGCGGCAGGCCCGGGTGCGGCCGTGGACAGTCAGCAACTGCACGCCTTCACTCTCGGCGATGCGTGCGACTTCGACGCCGTTGCGCGAGTCAGGGCACCAGCCGGTGCGGATTTTGAGTGTAACTGGAACATCGACGCTGGCAACGACTGCTTCAAGAATCTGCTGCACCAGCCTGGTGTCCTTTAACAGTGCAGATCCGGCGGCTTTCTTGAGGACTTTCTTGGCGGGGCAACCCATATTGATATCGATAGCATCTGCGCCAAGAGCGACATTGAGTCGGGCAGCCTCGCTCATCATGGCAGGGTCCGAGCCGGCGATCTGAACAACCTGGGGGCCACTGGTATTCGGGCGCACTTGCTTGAGGCGATTGCGCTTGTTCTGCCACAGTTCCTTGTTGCAGGTGAGCATCTCGCCAACAGTCAGGCCAGCGCCTTGTTGGCTGCAGATTTCACGAAAGGGTGTGTCACTGACTCCAACCATCGGCGCTAGGAACAAATTGTTTTTAAGTTCGTACGGACCGATCCGTTGCATTGTTGCTTGCCAGTTATTTTTCAGGGCCGCTAATGATAGCGGGGAGATTTGCTGAGTTAAAGACTTGACATGCTGAGAGCTGCATTATTTTTAGAACGAGTGAGAGAAATGTTATGCCGGTCCCGATACTGCGTCGGAGCAACCGCAGGAAGTGAGTTGAAAAGTGACAAAAACGCCGCCTGTTCAGAGCCTGCTGGCCCCGTGCCCGGTTAGATGTTGCCAGCTTGTTCCAGAATGCCCGGAAATGATGAGTCTTGGGGAGCCAGGCTCAGGGAAGCCGGAAAGCCATGGTGTAGTTAACCGCGTCGCCTCCGGGATCGATTATCTCGATACTCACCTGCACAGGAGACATGACCGGCATCAGTGTCACATCGTGCAAGCCCGGGTCAAGATACTCTTCCGGGAAGAATTCCCGCAGGGCAAGCAGTTGATTGCCGGCTGAGTTGAAGCTCAGCACCATGACTGGAAAGGCCTGGGGAAACTGGGCCGTGTTCCTCATTTCGACGGCGACGATGAGCGCATCTTCCCGATCCGGATGACTGCGTACGGTGAGATTACTGCTGACAATTGCATCGATATTGGAATAGGCAGGAAGCGTGCAGCCGATCTCTGTGCATAACCACTGGAAGACGGTGCGAGCGAGTGGCTCCTGTGCATAGCGGTCGATCCCACGCCAGGCATACTGTCCCGCCAGGGTGGCGCCCAGTATCAGGCATAGAATGGCCAGTACAATATTTCTGCCCCAGGATCGGGGCATGCCGGCGATCAGTTCCACGGGAGGTGTCATTGTGCCCAGAGCCTGCAAGTGCTCCCGGGGAATCGCTTCCAGCGCGTCTTCGTCCTGGTATTGGGCCTGTCGCGCCCTGGCACGAATGGCTTCCGTGGATGTGTCGATGTCTTCCTCTGTTGCGGCCAGCGCTTCCTCGAGGGATTCCGCACCAACCGGTGCGTTCCATAAGTGGTCGTCGATGGCGTCAGCGTCAGTGGGCCCGTCTGCGGATTCGGGCCTGGTATCGACATCCTCCGCTGCTTCAAGCTCACCGATTTCCAGGTCGATAGCTGCCTCGCCAGCGCCGGATTCAGGGCCAATCTCTACAGTCTCGGCGAATTCGTCTTCGGCGATGGCGGCATTGAATTCTGCGGCTGAGGGTTCGTCATCATCCGGGATGGTGGTTTCCGTGTGCGGGAGATCATCGGAATCGGGCATGCCCTGTGTGTCGCTGTCCCGCACGGGAGCGGTCCAGGCTTCGGCGCCCAGTGCTTCCGGTAAAGTCTGTTGCGGGCCGGTACCGGATTGCGGTTCTTCCTCGATTGCTGGCTGGGTTTCTGCTTCGAAAACGGCTTGCGGGGCTTCCCCTTGGGTAGCCTGGGGCGGCTTTTCATTCGCGTCCCGCTGAGGCTCTTCATTCAGGTCCCGCTGAGGCTCTTCATTGGGGGTTTGCGGAGGTTCTGCCACCTCGCGTCTTCGTGGCTCGACGGCGAAGGAGACGGAGAGAGAAATTTCCTCAGGTCGGTGCGTTGCTTCCTTGCGAATCGCATCCAGCTCGACAGGCTGTGACTCCTCGACTTCGTCTGTTGCGCCTGCATCGTTAGACGGTTCGGCATCGATATCATCATCCAGCTCACCCGCCAGCACCGCTTCAATTTCGTCTTCGCTCGGCACTTCATCTGTCGTCGACTGTCCCCAACCCGTTGTGATGATGTTGGTATTGGGATTGTCTATGGCATTGAACTCGGCGATGGTCTGCAGGTCTTCGATGCCATCGAATTCCTGCACGTCATCCAGGCTCTCATTCACTGCCGCGAAGAATTCCTGGTGGCTACGCTCGATCGCCTGGGCATCCTCGGCGTCGGGCGCCATGGCGTCTGGCGAGGTGAATTGCGCTTCCGCTGTCGCGCCGGTGATTGCTTCCTGCGTCGCCTCAGGGGCGGGTGCCGGGATGGGCTCGGGGGTCGGGGTGGGGGTCTCGGGTGTGGGACTATCCTCGGGCGGTGATGCGTCCCGCGAGGGAAAGTGCGGCGCCCGGGTGTCCGGTGCCTGGATGTCCGTGTGTTCCTGCAGTGCACTTCGGGTCAGGAAGACTGCCGGATCGAAAAAATCCTCTGGTGTGTGTCCCACAAACACCGATTCATGTTCGCTGGAATCAGTTGCATCTTCTGTGAGGAAATTTTCAGCGGCCTGGAATACCGTGAGGCATGCGCCGCAGCGAACCTTGCCTCCTGCCAGCTCCAGTACGCGAGGATCGGTATTGAAAGTGGATTCACAGCGTGGGCATTGAGTGACCTGGAATGCCATGGTGGGTAAGTAGCGAGTAGCTTCCGCGCGTAGGGATCAAGGATGCAGAGATTGTAGGTGAGATAGGAAGCGGTTGATAGTGCCGGGCTGCGAACGCGCTAGCCGTTGCGCGTCCCGGTGAGGCGAACCCAGTCGCCCTCCGTGACCTGCCGGTCCATGTCGAACCATCGGCTGTAGCTGGCCACGAGCGCTTCGGCCTGGTCCAGCAGAATGCCGGACAACACCAGCTTGCCGCCCGGCTTCACCAACTCAGCAAGGTGATCGGCTAATTCATGCAGTGGTTCGGCGAGGATATTGGCAAGCAGGATATCTGCCTTGACCGCAGGCAGCGCGTCCGGCAGGTAGGCCGTGAGCTGCCCGCTGGCAATATTATTGCGATGGCTGTTGTCCACTGTGGCGGCGATGGCCTGGGAATCGTTGTCGATGGCGTGGACTCGTCCCGCGCCCAGCAGCGCGGCGGCGATGCCGAGCACCCCCGAGCCGCAACCATAGTCCACCACTTCCTTGCCTGCCATCGGGGTGTTGGCGAGCCAGCGCAGGCAGAGTGTCGTAGTAGCATGGGTGCCGCTGCCGAAAGCCAATCCGGGGTCGAGCATGATATTGACCGCCGCAGGGTCCGGAGGCTCCTGCCAGCTTGGGCATATCCACAGTTTTTCGCCGAATTGCATGGCCTGGAAGTTGTCCATCCAGCTCCGTTCCCAGTCCTGGTCGACTACTTCTTCCACGGCGATTTCGTCCCGATTCAACACGGCGGGCTGGAAGCGAAGCAGGGCAACAAGAGGGTTCAGGTCCTGCTCTTCGGCAAACAGGGACACCAGCTTCACACTGTCCCATAATGGTGTTGCACCTGGCTCCTTTTGAAAAATCGGCTGATCCTTGTCGTCGAGCAGGGTGATGGAGAGGGCGCCCTGGTCCAGCAGCAGTGATTCCAGCTCGGCACAGTCCTCAGACCGGGTCTGGATGGCTATTTGCTTCCACATAGGAGTTGGGGATGAAGGTTTGAAACCAGGGTTCGGGATCAGAGTTTGAGCTTCTGTTCCAGGTAATGAATGTTTACACCGCCTTTCTGGAATTCCGCATCCCTCACCAGGTCCTTGTGCAGTGGAATATTACTGCGTATGCCATCGATCAACATCTCGTCCAGGGCAATCTGCATGCGCATCAGGGCCTGCTCGCGGTCGAGACCGTAGCTGATCAGCTTCGCTATCAGTGAATCGTAGTAGGGCGGCACAGAGTAGCCACTGTAGAGGTGTGAATCTACTCGAATGCCCGGTCCTCCGGGTGCGTGGAACATCTTCACCTCGCCCGGGCTGGGGAGGAAGGTGTTGGGGTCCTCGGCATTGATCCTGCACTCGAAGGCGTGGCCAGTGATTTTGACGTCTTCCTGCCTGATCGACAGTGGTTCACCACCCGCGATCAGCAGTTGCTCTTTCACGATATCCACACCGGTAACCATTTCGGTTACCGGGTGCTCGACCTGAACCCGGGTATTCATCTCGATGAAATAGAAGCGTTCATCTTCATAGAGGAATTCCAGGGTGCCAGCACCGCGGTAGTTCATGTTCTTGCAGGCCTTTATACAGGTTTCCGCAACCTCATTGCGAATGGCATCGGGGATGCCCGGCGCGGGCGCCTCTTCGATTACTTTCTGGTGGCGGCGTTGCAGTGAGCAGTCGCGGTCACCGAGGTGAATGGCGTTGCCCTTGCCATCGCCGATTACCTGAATCTCCACGTGCCTTGGGTTCTCGAGGAATTTCTCCAGGTACACGGTGCCATCACCGAAGAATGACTTGGCTTCGGTCTGGGTGACGTAAATCGCCTTCATCAGGGCGGCTTCGTTGTGAACGACCCGCATACCACGACCGCCGCCGCCGGCAGCCGCCTTGATTATCACCGGGTAGCCGATCTCCTTGGCCAGGGACAGGGTGCGTTCCTTGTTGTCATCCAGCGGGCCACTGGAGCCTGGCACGGTAGGCACACCCGCCTCACGCATTACCTCGATGGCGGAAACCTTGTCGCCCATCAGGCGAATGGTGTCCGCCGAGGGGCCAATAAAAATGAAGCCGCTGTTCTCTACCTGCTCGGCGAAGTCGGAGTTTTCCGACAGGAAACCATAGCCGGGATGCACAGCATCGGCATCCGTGACTTCCATGGCACTGATGATGGACGGTATGTCGAGATAGCTCTCGGCGGGACTGGGTGGCCCCACACAAACCGATTCATCGGAGAGTCGAACATGCATGAGGTCGCGATCAGCCACCGAATGCACAGCTACAGTTTTTATTCCCAGTTCCTTGCACGCACGCAGTACGCGCAGTGCGATTTCGCCACGATTGGCTATGAGAACCTTATCAAGCATGATTGAAGTACCGGCAGCGTGCGATTTAGACGATTGTTATGAGAGGCTGATCGAACTCGACGGGTTCACCGTCCTCTATCAGGATGGCTTCCACCACGCCCGCTTGATCGGCTTCGATCTGGTTCATCATCTTCATGGCTTCCACGATGCAAACCACGTCGCCTACCTTCACGTGGGTGCCCACTTCAACGAAGGGCGGTGAGGAAGGCGAGGGTGAGCGATAGAAGGTGCCAACCATGGGTGAACTCACCACATGGCCGCTAGTAACAGGAGCAGCCGGCTTGTCATCGCCTGCAGCGGGTGCGGCTGCCGCCACAGGTGCCGGGGCGGGCGCCGCGGCAACCGGCGCACTGTAGACGGCGGGCGCGGAACTGGAGGCGCGACTGATGCGAACGGCTTCCTCGCCTTCCTTGATCTCGATCTCGGCAATGTCCGAGGCTTCCAGTAGCTCAATGAGTTTCTTTACTTTTCTGATATCCATGGGATTTCCGTTATGTGCCTGTTTATTTCTGCATCTGTTTGAAAGCGGCCTGTAAGGCCAGTTCATAACCCTGTGCACCCAGCCCAACGATGCTGCCAATGGCGATGTCGGCGAAGTAGGACTTGTGTCTGAACTCCTCGCGCTTGTGCAGGTTGGACAGATGCACTTCGATAAAGGGAATCTCGGCGGCGAGTATGGCGTCCCTGATGGCGATGCTGGTGTGGGTGAAACCACCGAAGTTCACCAGCATGAATGTTGTCCCGTCGGTGCGGGCCTGGTGCAGGCGATCGATGAGTTCACTCTCGCTGTTGCTCTGCAGGGAATCGAACTCGTGACCAGCCGCCGCACACTGCTCTGCCAGGCGCTGGTTGATGTCTGCCAGGGTGTCTGAGCCATAGATATGGGGTTCACGATGTCCCAGCAGGTTCAGGTTGGGGCCATGTAACGCGAGAATGCTCGCCATGCGGTTAATCCTGTTTGCCTTCTTCGAGAGGCCGGCATGCAGTCCGGCGCATTAAGAGAAAATTGTGTTAAAGGGCCATTTATGGCCGATTAGCAAATTTTGTCGGCATTTTCTCAGAATATAACCGTCATTTCACCCGTTTTCGGGTCAATTTTGTGGCTTTCAGGGGGTGAGGGGATAGCTTACCCGCTGCGGTGGGTAGCAGAAGCCCCAATCGGCGCAGCCCTGGTATTCGATGACCAGTCTGGCCTGGGGTCCGGGAACGGTGGGCAGGCTGAGTTCGGCGACGACCTGGTCATAGTAGGCCTCGATGTCACCGAAAAACTGGTCGGTCTCCTTCAGGCCATCGGGCAGGGTCACGTCGGTTTCCAGCAACTCGCCGTTCTCGCTCTGCTGCAGGGCAAAGCCGAATGCGTGGCGATAGAGGTAATGGCCGGGCGCGAGATTCCAGCTGATCCGGTACCGGCCCGGGCTGGAGGTGCTGACGAAGAACGGAAAAGCCTCTTCCAGGGCTAGCGGTTTCGGCTGTGCTGAGGGGTTGGCCAGGCTGGAGAACGAGGGTGGCTGGGCCGTGGCCGGTTGCAACAGGAAGCCGGCCAGCAGGCACAGTGCGCTGGCTTTTGCCAGGCGTGCGCAAAGGCGGCCAGGGATGCCCATGAAAACAGTCGGGGTCGATGTGCTGTTCATATCAATGCGACCGTGAGTTACGGGAAAAAGTTTCCCGCCATCGCCTAGCCCTGCCAGCGATCGAACACCAGGCAGGCGTTGGTGCCACCGAATCCGAAGCTATTGGACATGATGCGATTGAGGGTCACATCGTCCTGGCGTGCCAGTGCGATTGGCATGCCCACCGCTTCTTCGTCCAGGGTTTCGATGTTGGCCGAGGCGGCGATGAAATTGTTCTGCATCATCAGCAGGGCGTAGATCGCCTCCTGGGCACCGGCTGCTCCCAGCGAATGACCGCTGAGGGACTTGGTGGAATTGATCGTGGGGATGTCGTCGCCAAACACCTCGCGAATCGCCTTCAGCTCGGAGACATCGCCGGCCGGTGTGCTGGTGCCGTGGGTGTTGATGTAGTCGACGCGACCCGGCAGATTACCCCGGGCCATGCGCATGGCCCGTGCTCCGCCCTCGCCGGATGGCGCAACCATGTCATAGCCGTCCGATGTGGCCGCGTAACCGGTCAGTTCTGCATAAATCTTTGCGCCGCGGGCCTGGGCATGCTCCAGTGACTCGATCACCAGCATGGCCCCGCCGCCGGCGATCACGAAGCCATCGCGGTTGGCATCGAAGGCTCTGGAGGCTTTGTCGGGGGCGTCGTTGTACTTCGTGGACAGTGCGCCCATGGCGTCAAACAGATGGGACATGGACCAGTGTTCTGATTCGCCGCCGCCGGCGAATACGATGTCCTGCTTGCCCATCTGGATCAGTTCGGCAGCGTTGCCAATGCAGTGTGCGCTGGTCGCGCAGGCCGAGGAGATGGAGTAATTCACGCCCTTGATCCTGAACGGAGTGCAGAGACAGGCAGACACAGAGCTGCTCATGGTGCGTGGAACCCGATAGGGGCCAACCCGGCGCAATCCTTTCTCGCGCATGATGTCGTTGGCTTCCAGCTGGTCCTCGGGTGAGCCACCACCGGACCCTGCGACGAGCCCTATGCGTTCGTTGGAAATCTCGTCCAGTCCAAGGCCGGCATCTTCTATCGCTTCCTTCATGGACAGGTAGGCATAGGCAGAGGCTTCACCCATGAAACGATGGATCTTGCGATCGATCAGTTCCTGGGTGTCTAGCTGTACGGAGCCGGAAACATGGCTGCGCATGCCGATGTCGGCATAGGACTGGTTAAAGCGAATACCGCTGCGTCCCTGCTTGAGGGAATCGAGCACTTCACTGACATTGTTTCCCAGACAGGAAACGATTCCTATTCCTGTTACTACGACCCGTTTCATAGTTATCTCAGGGTTGCAAACCAGGTGGCGCCGCTTGGGCTAGAATTTCTGCTCAGGGGTGAACAAGCCAACTTTGAGCGCCTTGGTTGTATAGATTACACGACCATCGACTGCCACAGTACCGTCGGCAATGCCCATCACCAGCTTGCGATCGATTACCCGGCTGATATCCAGTTCGTAGGTCACTTTTTTGGCGTCCGGGAGGATCTCTCCGGTGAACTTTACTTCCCCCGAGCCGAGGGCGCGTCCCTTGCCGGGGAAACCGCTCCAGCCGAGGAAAAAACCGACTAGTTGCCAGAGGGCGTCGAGGCCCAGGCAGCCGGGCATGACAGGGTCGCCTGGAAAGTGGCAGGCGAAGAACCAGAGATCGGGATTGATATCGAGTTCGGCGACAACCTTGCCGCGGCCGTATTCGCCGCCGTCGGCGGTAATTTCCGTGATGCGGTCCAGCATCAGCATGTTGTCCACGGGCAGCTTCGCGTTGCCGGGGCCGAACAGTCTGCCGTAACCACACTCTACGAGTTCGTCGAGTTCGTACGAACCCTTCGGTGTGAAATAGTCATTCCTTTCTTTCATAGCGTCCTGCAGAACCTGGATATCTACAAGGGCAGGGAGTGTATCGTGCTACAAGCAAATAATCGACCGAAATTGGTTCCTCGGCCGGGTCACGGGATATTCGGTGAATCGGCCAAATAGATCCGAATCACGGGCCTTCTTTATTCCTGTCACAGATTATTTGGTACCATTGCCGTCTCTCTCAGCTGGTGTCATTTATGCTCTATCCGCTCATTCTGGCCGGAGGCGTGGGAACGCGATTATGGCCGCTGTCCCGGGCGTCGCTCCCCAAGCAATTTATCGATCTGTTGCCAGGGCAGGGTTCCCTGTTTCAGGCCACTCTGGGTCGTCTGCAGGGGCTCGCGGATTGCGCTGCACCCACTATCGTCTGTAATGCCGACCATCGCTTTCTGGTGGCGGAACAGCTGCGCCTCGCTGGCAAGGATGATGCGCGCATACTGCTGGAACCCTGCGGGCGAAACACGGCCCCGGCCATCGCTATTGCGGCGCTGGCGATTCAGGAAGTCGACCCGGACGCGACTCTGCTGGTGCTGCCAGCCGATCATCTGATAGCCGATACCGATGCGTTTATTGAGGCGGTTAATGCCGCCTGTGAGTTGTCTGCCGAGAGCCATCTTGTAACCTTCGGAGTGGTGCCAGATGTCCCAGAAACGGGCTACGGCTATATCAGGCGCGGTGAACAGTTGCCTGAAAGTTCCGGATTCAGGGTGGACCGCTTCGTTGAGAAGCCCGATGCAGCCACCGCCCAGGCATACCTGGACGCCGGCGGTTTCTATTGGAACAGCGGCATGTTCCTGTTCCGGGCGGATCGCTACCTCGACGAGCTGAAAACCCACGCGGCCGATATTCACGATTGCTGCCAGCGGGCCTGCCTGCAGACCCGCAAGGGCGAGGATTTCCTGACGATTCCGGAACAGGAATTTGCAGCCTGTCGCAGCGACTCTATCGACTACGCGGTGATGGAAAAGACTCATGCGGCAGCCATCGTTCCCCTGGACGCGGGCTGGAGCGATCTCGGCTCCTGGGAGGCGCTCTGGCAGTCTCAGGTGCAGGATGATGCCGGCAATGTGATCAGTGGTGATGTGCTCGCGGAATCGGTGAGTGACTGTTACATCAGTGCCAAGACCCGCCTGGTGGCGGCCCTGGGCCTGCAGGACACCGTGATCGTGGAGAGCGGTGATGCCGTGCTGGTGGCGGATAAATCCCGCAGCCAGGATGTAAAGAAGCTCGCCGATGCCCTCGCCAGCCAACAACGCAAGGAGATTGAGCATCCGCCCCTGGTGCGGCGCCCCTGGGGTACCTTCGAGTCCCTGGGTTCTGGCGATGGCTACCAGGTGAAACACATCGTGGTGAATCCGGGGGCGGCGATCTCGCTGCAACGCCACCAGCACCGATCCGAACACTGGACGGTAATCCGTGGCCAGGCCTTCATTCACTGTGACGGCAAGGAATTTGCATTGGATATCAATGAATCAACGTTCATTCCCCAGGGCAGCAAGCACAGGCTGAGCAATAAGGGGTCCGAACCGGTTGAGATCGTCGAAGTCCAGGTGGGTAGTTACCTCGGAGAAGACGATATCGAGCGTTTCGAGGATCTGTATGGCCGTTGATTGAGCCAAACTCATCACAGCTAATGGAAACACTATGACTGCTATTAAGAAGTGCCTCTTCCCCGCCGCAGGATACGGAACCCGATTCCTGCCCGCCACCAAGGCCATGCCGAAGGAAATGTTGCCGATCGTGACCAAGCCCCTGATTCAATACGGCGTAGAGGAGGCCATGGAGGCGGGTATCACCGATATGGCGATCGTGACAGGCCGCGGCAAGCGGGCGCTGGAGGACCATTTCGACATCAGTTACGAACTCGAACACCAGATCGAGGGCTCGGACAAGGAAGGGCTACTGCAGGGCACGCGGCAGGTGATGGATCAATGCAACTTCTCCTATACCCGGCAGGTGGAGATGAAGGGCCTGGGCCACGCGATCCTGGTGGGCGGGCGCCTGATTGGCCCCGAGCCCTTTGCGGTGATCCTGGCCGATGATTACTGCGTCACCGAGAGCGGAGAGGGTGTTTTGACCCAGATGGTGAAGCTGTATGCACAATATCAGTGCAGTATTGTAGCAATCGAAGAAGTACCCAGGGACGAAACCTACAAATATGGGGTGATTGAGGGCACGGAAGAGGCCGAGGGTATCTATCGCCTGAGCAACATGGTGGAGAAGCCCGCGCCCGAAGATGCGCCCAGTAATCTTGCCATCATCGGCCGCTACATCCTGACCCCGGACATATTCCAGATCATCGAGGAGACACCCCCGGGCAAGAACGGTGAGATGCAGATTACCGACGCCTTGCTCACCCAGGCCAAACAGGGCCGGGTAATCGGTTATAAGTTCCGGGGTCGACGTTTCGACTGCGGTAGCGTGGCCGGCTTCATCGATGCCACGAACTACACCTATCAAAAGGAACAGAAACAGGCAAAGGAATGAAGATCGATATCAGTTGTTTCAAGGCCTATGACATCCGCGGTCGCGTGCCTGACCAGCTCAACGAAGACATTGCCTATCGCATCGGCCGAGCCTTCGTGGAGTTCCTTGCACCGAAGACGGTGGTGGTGGGATACGACATTCGCCTGACCAGTGCCGCACTCTGTGAAGCCCTCACTCGGGGACTCACCGATGCCGGCGCCGCGGTCATGAATATAGGTCAGTGCGGCACCGAAGAAGTGTATTTCGCCACGTCACATCTGCAGGCCGATGGCGGCATCGTGGTGACAGCGAGTCACAATCCGAAAGACTACAACGGCATGAAACTGGTGCGGGACAATTCCAAGCCCATCAGCGGCGATACCGGGCTGAACGACATCAGGGAGATTGCGGAAAGAGGGGAGTTCACCGAACCCCCGGCCAGGGGTTCAGTCGAGCAGGTAGACACCAAGCAGGCATACGTAGAGCATTTGTTAGGGTATGTAGATGTCAGTTCCCTGCAGCCCCTGAAGATCGTGTGCAATGCCGGAAATGGCGGGGCAGGGCCGGTGATCGACCTGCTCGAGCCCCATCTGCCCTTCGAGTTCATCAAGGTGCACCATGAGGCGGATGGTAACTTCCCCAATGGCGTGCCCAATCCCTTGCTGGAGGAGAATCGTGCCCCCACCATCGACGCCATCAAGGCCAACGCGGCAGACCTGGGCATTGCCTGGGATGGCGATTTCGACCGTTGTTTCTTCTTCGACGAAGCCGGCAGGTTTATCGAGGGCTACTACATCGTGGGCCTGCTGGCCCAGGCCTTCCTGGAGAAGCACCAGGGGGCGCGGGTCGTGCATGATCCCCGGCTTACCTGGAACACCATCGAGATCGCCGGCCAGTTAGGCGGCGAAGCGATTCGTTGCAAGACCGGCCATGCCTTTATCAAGGAGCGTATGCGGGCTGAGGATGCCGTGTACGGCGGCGAGATGAGTGCCCACCATTACTTCAAGGACTTCTTCTACTGCGACAGTGGCATGGTGCCCTGGTTGCTGGTGGTGGAGATGATGTCGAAGCGTGGCAAGCCTCTCTCCGAACTGGTGGATGAGCGCATGGCGGCGTTCCCCGCCAGTGGCGAGATCAACAGCACCATCGAAGACCCGGCGGCGCTGATCAGGGCGGTTGAGGCGCGCTATGGCGCCGGGGCCGACAACGTGGATCATACCGATGGCCTGTCCGTGGAATTCGCCGACTGGCGATTTAACCTGCGTATGTCCAACACCGAGCCCGTGGTACGCCTCAATGTGGAATCGCGGGAAGATGTGGCCCTGATGCGGGAGAAAACCAGCGAGCTGCTGGAGATGATTCGCAGGCAATGAACGGCAAGCCTTCGCACCCCCCGGTACAGCTGCTGTTTGTGTATGGCACACTGGCACCCGGCGAGACGAATGCCCACATTCTGGCACCGCTGGCGGGTAGCTGGGAGCCAGCTTCGGTGGGCGGCAGCCTGCACCCCGAGGGCTGGGGTGAGACCCATGGCTTTCCAGGCATACGATTGGTCGACGACGGCAGTGTGGTCAACGGCCTGCTGTTTCACTCACCGGCCCTGGAAGCGTTCTGGCCTGAGTTGGATGCCTTCGAAGGCAGTGACTACCGGCGCGTGCAGACGCTGGCGACACGCGCAGACGGCACCCAGCTCATGAGCTGGGTGTATGTCATAAACGACCTGGCATAAGCGCGGATAGTAAGGCCCGGCCATCTTAAGTTTGTTAGTGCCTGCTTACTTCATAGGCATTGTAATTATTGTGTTGGCTGTCTGGATATTTGATTGCATCAACACTAATTGGCAGAGGAATAAAAGTGTCTGACCTGACCTGGGACGAGTTTCAACGCGTGCAGCTGCGCGCCGGTACCATCATCGCGGTGGAAGAATTTCCGGAAGCCCGCAAGCCTGCCTGGAAATTGCAGGTGGATTTCGGCGAGGAGATCGGCGTGCGCAAATCCAGCGCCCAGATCACCGACCTCTATGCGGCCGAAGACCTGATCGGCAAGCAGGTAATGGGGGTGGTGAATTTTCCTCCCAAGCAGATCGGACCGATCATGTCTGAATGTCTTGTCACCGGATTCTATCGGGAGGATGGCGCGGTGGTGCTGGCGGTTCCCGACAGCGAAGTGCAGAACGGCGCGCGGCTCGGTTAGGCCCGGAAGCTTAGCGTGATCCTCGAAGTCGCCATCCTCGATGTCCTGCCCGGGCGCAGTGCCGAATTTGAAACCGCCTTCGCCAGGTCCCAGCACATCATCAGCGCCATGCCGGGCTATCTGTCCCATGAATTGCGCAGCTGCCTCGAGGTGGATAACCGCTATATCCTGCTGGTGAACTGGGAATCGGTGGAAGCCCACACCGAAGGCTTCCGGGGGTCACCACAGTATCAGGAGTGGAAGGCCCTGTTGCACCACTTCTATGATCCGTTCCCGGAAGTGCATCACTACCTGCCCGTCGATCTCGGCAGCTAGGCCGCTGTGGCAGCCAGCCTCATCTTGTAGCTGTGGTCATCCTCGTCGATGACTGCGAAACCAAGCTGTGCGTGGAATTTAACGGCGGGATTGGTCTTCAGCACGCTCAGCTGGATGGGCAAATCATCCTTGCTGGCCTGGTTGCGGGCGACAGTGATCAGTTTGCTGCCGAACCCGCGTCGCTGGTAGGCAGGCTCCACGAGAATCATGTCCAGGAAATAGTGTTCTCTCTTGCGGCTGAGGTGCATGCAGGCGATCGCCTGTCGATCCAGTTCGAGAATAGTGAAATCCCGGGCCGGGAGTGAGGTGGTGAAACCTTCCTTCTGCAGCAATTCCTCCCAGCCCCAGGCGTCATCGATGTAGTCCTGCATGGTTTTCTTGAACAGTTGAAACAGCCAGGCTTCATCACTGTTGTTGCCGCGTCTGATGTGGGTATTGCCAGGTAGCATTGTCGGGTTTGCTGGTTGCTGTTCTAGCTGCCCCTGGGTGCTCGCGGCCATGGTGCTGTTTAACTCCATTCGGCAATCTGGTCGATCAGGCCCTTGCTGGAAGCGTCCAGTGCCAGCTTCGTTTCTTCATCGACGAACGCCTGCAGCACGGCATCGGAGAGTTCCTTGCCCAGTTCCACGCCCCACTGGTCGAAGGCATTGATACCCCAGAGCACGCTCTGTATGTAGACCTTGTGTTCATACAGGGCAATGAGCGATCCCAGGTTATAGGGATTCAGTTCTGACAGCAGCAGGGTATTGCTGGGCCGGTTGCCGGGGTAGTGGCGATGGGCCTGTTCCTTATTCTCACGCCCCTGCATCAGGGCCATGCTCTGGCTAAGGCAGTTGGCCAGCAGTTTCTGGTGCTGTTCGGCATCGGCCCCTGCATTGCCCCGTGCAAGGGCGATGAAGTCCACCGGAATCATGTCGCTGCCCTGGTGCAGCAACTGGAAGAAGGAGTGTTGGCCATTGCTGCCCTCGGCTCCCCAGATGACTTCGCCACTGGCCACGTCCAAGGGTTCACCGGCGCGGGTCACCAGCTTGCCCAAACTTTCCATGGAGAGCTGCTGCAGGAACAGGGGAAATTCCCGCAGCGGGTGCGCATAGGGGACCACGGCGTTGCTACGTGCGCCGAAGAAGCCACCGTACCAGACAGCCAGCAAGGCGAGCAGCACCGGCATATTCTCCGGCAACGGTGCCTGCCGGAAATGCTCGTCCATGGTATGCGCGCCAGCCAGCAATGACCGAAAATTCTGCATGCCAATGGCTAGCGCAATGGACAGTCCGATCGCTGACCACAGGGAATAACGTCCGCCGACCCAGTCCCACAGGGGGAACAGGTTCTCCGCATCGATGCCGAATTCCTGTGCTGCCTGCAGGTTGGTGCTGATGGCCACGAAATGTTTGGCAATCTGCGTCTCATCATCGCAATGGGCCAGGAACCATTGGCGCGCCTGCCGGGCATTGGCGTGGGTCTCCTGGGTGCGGAATGATTTGGAGGCGATGATGAACAGGGTGGTGGCCGGATTCAGCTGTGCCAGGGTAGATTGCACGTGATAGGGGTCGATGTTGGAGACGAAGTGCAGCTTCACCTGCCCGTTGGCAAAATCCCGCAAGGCCTCAGTCACCATCGCTGGCCCGAGGTCCGAGCCACCGATGCCGATATTCACCACATCGGTGATCGCCTGGCCGTCGAAACCGGTCCATTTTCCCGAGTGCACTGCCGAGACGAAGTCATTCATCTTGTTCAGGCAGGCCAGTACTTCCGGCCGGGTATTGGCGGCGGGTGGCAGGCGCAGGGCAGTGTGCAGCGCCGCCCGGTCTTCCGACGCATTGATGTGTTCACCGGCAAACATGGCTGCGATGGCTGTGTTCACCCCCTGTTGCTCAGCCAGGTCCAGCAGTAGCTTCAGGGTGTCCCCGGAGCAGTAGTTCTTGGAGTAGTCCAGCAGCAGATCCCCCTGCCTGAGGGAGAAGTCGCGAAATCGATTCGAATCCTGAAACTGCGCGGCTATGCGGAAGCCGCTGTTTCTGAGGTCTTCACTATGGGCCTGTAGCGCTTGCCAGGCGGGGGAGCTTGAAAGGGCGGGCATGGGCGGTCCATTGCAGTTAATTCGAGGGGGTAGAGGATAGCAAATCCACAGAATTCGGTGCACTCGCTGTATTGAATCGGGGGAGGATATTGGGTAGTATGCGCGCCCTGTGCCGCTATAGCTCAGCCGTTGAGGTAAAGAGTAGCAGCTGACCGGGTCAGCGGTATCGAAGGCAGGAAACTGGCCTCCTTAAAACAAGTTTCATTGTGCCGCTATAGCTCAGCCGTGGTAGAGCAGCTGACTTGTAATCAGCAGGTCCCGAGTTCGACTCTTGGTGGCGGCACCATATCCTCTTCCCGCTAAGTCCAACAAAGTCCATTCCTTCAGAATAATAGGGTATTTCAGGCACATTTCTGTCCTAGTTCGTCTAGGGCTGGCTTGTAAAATCCTGAAACCGTAGTACCATCAGTAGTAACACTCAATTAAGAGCCAAGCTCCGGTGTTACTATGCCACGTCCCAGCAAGCCCCTCACCGATACCCAAATCCGGCGCGCCAAGCCGCCTAAACTGCTAGTAGATGGAAAGGGTTTAGCCCTGCGGATAAAAGAGACTTCAGCAGGAATTGTAAGTCGTCAGATGATTTGGGACCACTCGCCTCAAAAACTAAAGGAGACATTTGCAGTATAGCTTCCGCTTAGTGAGCTGAACAAACTATAAGGTTTTCCTCCTTCCTGCGCTGCAGGGTC